>Ga0247841_10004343_pt1 | contig 24550 bp, 8 predicted proteins | sample LaCruzMarch2015__2_FD_192410 | JGI IMG/M metagenome (GOLD analysis project Ga0247841, IMG submission 192410) | Freshwater microbial communities from meromictic Lake La Cruz, Castile-La Mancha, Spain - LaCruzMarch2015_18m | ecosystem: Environmental > Aquatic > Freshwater > Lake | place: Spain... | reverse complement strand
AACAGTAAATGTCGTCCAAGTATCTGCAAGTATATCATATTTCAATACTCTATCATTCTCATCTAAATGGCAACCATCATCAGATATACCTTTGATACCTCCTAAGATAAAGACATCTGTCCCTATCAAAGATGCAGTTCCCACAGCAACGCCATAGCTTATATTTCTTGAGCTATGAGACAAAATATCCTCTACTATAGTAGGCATACTAGATAAAGTAGTCCAAGTGTCACCAGCAGGAGTATATTTCTCCACTGCTCTAGAAACAACAAGTTTATCGTTTTCTAAATCGTATTCTATACCTCCAAATACATATACCTCATTATTATACGAAACAGACATGGCATTCATTCTTGGGGTAGTCATATTCGTTCTTGGAGTGACACCACCAGACATAGAGTACTCTTCTGTGGCGTTGCTTATACGGGTTATGTCAGAACCTCCGAATATGTACACTTTATTATTTACTGGTGAAGCGCAGGCATTCGATCTGCCAGTGACTAGTGTTTGCGAATCAGCGGTCCATGAAGAAGACATAGTTTCAAAAGTAAGTATATTCTTCCTAAATATTGTCGATAATGAATCAAGGTTTGTAGTGCCATCCCAGTCGTATACGAAATCAATAGCTATGGTTTGCTTGTGGTTGTTAATAGTAGCAGTCAAATACATAATTGATTTGAAAGACTTCTGAGTTTGTATATACGATATATCTATATCTGCATACGATCTAGACAAAGGAGAAAATATAGTGTTTATCTTATTGACTATCTCTACTCTATCCTTATCTACTTTAAGCAGATCATCTCCGTATACGCTTATTATATTTACATCTACAATCCCGACTGTATCTAGCGGTTCTCCTCCATATGTTATATCAAGACTAATCTGCCCTCCCACTATAATACCATATACATAAATAGTGTCAGATGCCACACTGTATATACTTCTGCCAACAGCTTTGATATTGATAGGGCTTTGAGGGACTAAAACACAAGACGGAATACCATTACCGACACAACCTCCAGACAAATTAACTACTTTACCATTATAAATAGTTGTCAAAGATCCAGAAACTTTTATCTCATGCTCCCACTTCTGAACCTTATTATTGAAACATGGGAAATCTTTGTTCCCGTCCTCAAATCCGATAATCTTATTTGAGTAAGTCTCTTTATTCATCCCAAAGTAGATATGAGTGTATTCTCCATCAGATAGTCTTATCAATGCGCTTCCATAAGAACTATTAACGCCAGGCAAGTCTAAAGCGCCGCTGCTGCCGCCAGTAGAGCCAGGAGATCTTTCTCCCCACCTTATTTCTACATCGGGATCATCTGTAATGATGTTAACGATTTGCCCAGGCATCAATGTAACTGACGTAAGACCAAGACTAGACAAATAATCTACGAAGCATCCACCAAGTTCTGTAATAGACGTACTTGGATCATGAGTTATTCTTAATACGGCATAATCCTCTCCATTTGTGTATAGATTCTGTTTGACATTATCAAATTCCATTAAGAAGTAAGAAAACGCCTGTTCTATGCCCCTAGATGTGATCGGACTCAAGTCAAGTAGTTGCTCTACAAGGACAGAATCTTCTCCGAATATGATATTTGCTTTTATTGTATAAGAATCATATACTACAGAACTGCCAACAACTCTACTCTGGAAGCATGACTCTGACAAAGGACCAATAAATACATTCTTCGCAACGCCATTTACTATATAAGAATAAACTCCCCCCTGATTAGGAACATTGTCTCTTGAATAAAGCAGTATTTTGGATATATTGCCATCAGATGGTATCATTTCCCATTTGACAATAGAGTTATCATCTGGAACAGTTATCATGCCTAAATCATCTGGATAATCAGGATCTATTTTATATATCATAATAGATTGTTCTGCGACATCAATCCCATCCGCTAGTGGCATACGGCATCTCATATCGACCATCAATGGGCTTCTAAAAGATAAGAATGTCTTTTTGACCATTTCGTACCCGTTAAAAGATGTTTTGACATAAACCATTACATCTTGTGGTGAGTCAGGAGTGATAAACGAAATATCAGCCCAAGAAACTTTTTCTTTGTCCCCAGTCGGGTTCCCACTCTCGTCTACAACATCTCTTTCATCTGTTATGATGTCTATTTTGTCTATAAGTACTTTTGTACTATCATTAGACAAATCAACTGTAATTGTATCTCCAGATATCGATGTAACATCATGAACTTCTACCTTTAGGTTAGAAAGAGATGGTAAATATGTATCTCCATATTTTACAGAAACACGTTCTACATATTCAGATGATGCGCCGATATAGCAACCGTCATAATATATAGTCTTAAGGACATAGTCGTCTTGCACACCAGAGACTTTCTCTCTATATATCTTCTGCACCTTTCTTATGTCTTTGTTGATGATATCAACGTCAAGTGCATTCTGGAACGTGACGTTAATGGTATTAGATTCATATTCCAAAAGATTAGATATATAGTTGCCAGAAGCATCAAGACCTTTAGACTTATCTGGTATTATAACATTGAGCTTAATCTCGAACCCTATAGATTTCGCATTTTTTACTCTATCTAAGTTGAGAGATAAATAACCTCTCGATATACCGTCGATCCCATCAGTAATTGTGAAATTGTATATAGAAGGTATATTACCATTTATTACATCTATAGATGTTTCAGACTTAAACACGTCTTCTGCGGCGTCATCTATCAAGTTATAAGAGACAGATACGCTAGGTTTGACAAAGAAATCATAATCTATTGTCTCACCATATTCATCTGTCAACTTTGCGTAGAAAACAATCTCATCTTGTAGATTAGTCTCAATGTTCTCGAACTTTTTATTATCTGGCCAGAAAATTTTCAGATTGCCGGTATTAAGTACTTCATAGCTTATACCGTCCACTGGGTCTAAAGGGATTTTGTAATTGTCATTAGTACTTTCTGCTTTACCGCTGACATTAACCGCCTCTGATGACCTCTGATATCTGTCTACATAAACAAGGGAGTAGTATTGGACTATCCCATTAGCGATATATCTATTTACGAATATTCCTGTATCTGGTGCTTCGTCATATACAAGCTCTCCATTAAAATCACCATCAGATATAGATGGGTAGCCATCTAAAGACCTATATATTCTTATTCTTTTAACTCTTATATCATTTGTTGGAGTCCAGCTAATAGCTATATTACCGTTTCCCTCTGTAAGTTTCACATCATCTGGTTTATCTAAACTAGATGAGCCAGTTGATAGGAAAGAAGATGGTCTAATCGCCTCATCTCCGAAGTCGTCAATATGCAATGTGATAGCTGTAGAATCTTTTATGCCGCTGAATTCGCCAGTATCTTTTTGAGAGAATATGGCAAAGTGTATATCAGACCCAAGTAAAAAATCACCATTATAAGAAAATCTGTTCTTGCCGACCACTGCTAATTTGTCGCATATGATAGTACCATCATTTTCATTATACGGTAAATGATCTTCATTGTAAATAATTCTGACTGAAGAATAGTCTAAATCTGATGGAATCATGTATTCGAAAGTGGCAAGACGATCCCCGTTATCTGTGTCATTCAGATCTTGATCTATCCCATAAGATGCAATATACTCTGGACTCTTTATGGAATTAAAGATATTAAGTTCTGAGATACAGCCAACAAAATCACCAGATATGGTATTAGAATAGCCAAGACGGACATTAAATGTACCAGATAAAGAGCTTGAAGCGGCAAGAGTTCCTGTGTATACAGGCGTTATATTTCCATTAATATAAAGAGCAATACTATTGTTGTCATAATCAATTGTAAATGCAAAATGAGTCCAATCTGAAAGTGTCAACGCGTAGCCAGTAGATATATCATTATCGGTGTCTGCATAGTGCAAAAACATTGAGTTATCTATTGATACCGCGAAATCTGTTGTACTCAGACCTCCTGTTTTCTCTCTAATAAGAATCGGAGTATTAGTTGCTGGCAAATTCAATACTCTTATCCATCCCATAATCGTCATTTGAGAAGGTCTTGTAAGTATATTATCTGTATCAGCCGCAGAAGCGCCAGTATTCACGCCATGTATGCGTAATCCGGATGTTCCAGATGGAACATCTTCTCTATTTAGCCATATGGGGCGAATATCGTTAATATTGAATTTCAGGTTAGATTTGAAATCATTAACAATAGTCCCCTCTCTCTCATCAAAATGCCAAATACATAGAGAATCATTATCGCAGATAGTCCCGCTTCCTTTCAGGATCTCTCCTCTGAACAATGCTATACCAGATGGTGGAGTCCCAAATGAATCTACTTCTAATCCGATACCTTCGCTAAACTGATAGATTTCATTAAAAGCAAATGCTTTGTAGTAATACTTTTTACCAGATGTATTAGGTGTATCAATAAAAGTAGTTGCTAAACCATCATATACAATGTCTCCGTCAATATACGTCTGTGGGTATCCTGTTTCTTTTCTCACAAGTCTGTATCCAGTAAAGGCGTTTATATCTCTTGGTATATTACTTGTGACTTGTTTCTCTCTCTTGGAAAGGAAAGGGTTTGCTGGGTCATTGCTTATCTGTGTTGCGCCAAAAGAGATATTTACTTTTTTACCGCCGAAAGAGAAAAGACCATATTTCACATCACCATCATAGGTAGAATGTATTCTATTGATCAGTCTTTTGACTAGATCGTATCTTTTACCGTCTTTGTCATTCCATCCCATACTGCCGCTATTGTCAAGAATAAGATTAACAGATCTGTCCTTCGTGGTGTCAAAAATGATATCGCCAGAAGTGCTGACAGAAAGATTGTTTGTATCTGTAGTAAAAGATACTTCGTCAAATGCGCCTACAGTTCCATCTACTGTGGTTGAACCGGCGACAAAGCATTTATCCACAATGTCTATACCATCAGGATTGTCTTTGTATATCGCAAATAAATGAGTTTTATCGTTATGTAATGTCCACATTTTATATCTCTCTAGAGGCTCTTGATAAAGGATCTGTAAAATCGGAGGTAGACCATATTAGAGTATTTGCCCCTACCCCGCTGCATGATAACACTAAAGCATAGTAATCATCATTAAATGTAATAGGATAATCACTATGCAATGTAGCTATATTGAAGTTATACCAATTTTCTGTTGTAATTTCCTCTATTGAAGTTTTATAATCGTAGATATAGAGCATATTGTTTGGTTTACTGCCAGAATCTAAATCAAATACTCTGGCATGTGCAGTAATATATGGAGACTGAGAATAATCAGGACCATCACCAACAGGAGAAGTTATAGAATCTTTGATTACGATCTTGTCAAGAAGTAAACCATCAATTTCAAAAGACAAACTAACGATATGTTCTTCTGTATCAGGAATGGTCAAAAGAAGAGATCCCCAAGTCCACGATACCTCAGTTGCGAATGATAGAGATGACTGAAGAACTCCATCTAGGTAAAGACTGCAACTAGATGAGCCAGGCGAGATAAACCTTATATGGACATATACATCTCCAGTAATACTGCTTTTTATGGGGTAAGAGATAACAGGATAAGTGCTAATAGAAGATCCTCTACCTCCGACTTCCATGTACCCGCTACCTGTAAATCCAGATTCTACGTCATTCAAAAACATTTTATGATCTGCCTGTTCTAGATCGGAAAAATTAGCAGCATCTATAACCAAAGGAAACGAAGCCGACATTGGTCCCCAATATGAATATCTCTCTGTGAAATAAGGTCTCAAATAAGCAGATGCTTTCGTTGGAATATATTCTCCGCCAACAGGGAAAAGTTGTCCGAATTGCTTGCTCATTTAAAAGTATTCTCCTTGACCTAAATCAATCAGATCAGATTGAGAGGAAATCTTCAGGAAGTTATAGCCAAACAGCCAATAATCATTCTCTACATATAGAACCTTGTGTATAGCGTCCATCCCAGAATCAGTTTTCTCTATATATGCACTGCCGTCATATATCCAGTATCTACCGTCAGAAGCCACAGCTATGAATGTATTATTATCGGTATCTGTCTTGATATCATTAAATGATATAGCAGCAGACGCTATAAGGTCAGTTTCCAAATCAATAAGAGTAGTAGATATAGTCTCGTCACAACCCTCATAGAACCCCGCATTATCGCTTCTAAGACCTTTACTGGTAGCAAGCATATGTAGACCCCTATATCTATCAAAAGCGTTTACATAGAATGGTGTAAACGATCCTCTCTTTTCCCAAGTAGAACCATCAACGCTATAATATAAATCACTTCCATCTATTGCAAAAGCATAATCTTGATAGCTAATACAGACAGGGTTGGATATGGCTTTGACATTAACATACTTTTCGGTAGACAGATCATAGATAAATATGCCTTCATCTGTAAGCACAAGCTTGTTGTTGTTTACAAAGGCAATCTTTCTGATATTACCGCTAATTCCATTTGTAGTTTCGAGACTCCATATCCCGTTATAAGTAAAGATTTCATGATCGGTCGCCATATATACAATGCTGCTGTCTAAGATAAGATCCTTTACGGCAGAGTAGCCTCCGTTCCCGTCATAGTCCACTATTGATATCTTCTGATCAGAAACGTTTATGGATAGCAAGGCATCATTAAAACCAACATAGACCGTATCGACACCGTTATATAACACGCATGTAGGATAGGCATAATCTCTGGACGTAATAATCTTATCATCTTTGGAAGATTGCTCACTATATTCTACAGTAGAATTGATTTTATCATACCATTCATCTCTGTCATCAAATGGTAATAATTCAGACTGAGATAATGAAGGCATATCAATAATCATGTTTTCACCAATATAAGAATTGACTTTAAGGAAATTAGATTGTGAAGTATCTGCTATCCTAGCTGGCAACCCCAAGTTGGCACCTTCTATAGAATCCTCGATCTCTTTATGATTAAGAGAAGATTCTGTCAAAATCGTATTATTAGTTATATCTATTCTCCAGTCATCTTCTTTAAGGAGATCCCTATCAAATTTCACTATACCAGTGGATATATCTATATCACAGCCAAATTGAGGACCGGATTCTTCTGAGTTTACAGGAGGATCAGATTCAGAAACAGACTTATAATAATATATATTGTGAATATAAGATCCTGTTTTTCTCTCATACTTATCGAGTATTAAAGAAAACCCATTTCCTACTATATTAGAGCTTATGCCTTCATACATAGGATACAAACAATATAGGCTTTCTATAGACAAAAGTGCATTATCGGTTGGTATCTTTTTTCTGCTATCTGGTATCCATAAATCTCCTATTTTGCTAAATACTATGATATCGCCATTTGATGGATTTACAGCCATAATATATATGTATCCATTTTTGTCAATAGATGCAGAAACTCCATATCCAAATGATGATATACTATATGGCAAAGACATATTAAATATAACATCTATTATATTAGAGCCATACATATTATATCTAATAAGGTAATTTCCTCTATACACAGCAGGATGTATAGATTCTTTCCATATAAAATGCAAACTTCCGTTCTTATCTGATAGCATAATAAAATTAGATACTGAATCATATGCTTTAACCACTGGATTAACAATAGTTGTATCTAGTACTGGATATACCTTTCTAATATATATGTCAGAATATTTATTTATCCACGATACATATACAGAATTGTTAATGTCTATTACGGAATTGACTTCAGTTATATAGTCATTTAGTCCGGGCAAAACATATACTTGAGTCTCTGCGGACATAATTCCATCATCTATTGAGACATAATATAGAGTTTTTGATGATGCACTTTTATAGAAAATATGAACAATATTATCCGCATCGGCAACCTGTGATATATAATTGCGAATAGATAAGTCGCTTTCTTTTACTATCTGTTCTGATTGCCACGAATCGGTATATCGTCTATACTTAACGTAATAGTGAGATTCAAAAGGAACAGCATGGCACCAGTGGGCTTCCGTCCACAGTATATGCACATTATTATCGCTGCCTACTGATATAGTAATCTCTGATATGAACTTCTCAAAAACAGAACATGATTCGGAATAAGACGAATCATCAGTCATAACGGTTTCTTCCCAAGTGGAGCCATTATCAGAAGAAACAGCGTAATACAAATACTCTATAAACGCAGTCGCAGTAGTGTCCGAATTCACTCTCCTTTTATATACGCTGTGTAGATTCCCGTCAAGAGTCCTAGCTAAATGTTTTCTATTGGACCCTATATCCCCGGCAGAACCATCAGTTTGTGCTATTAAATTTATTCTTGGCATATTTACTCCGCCGTCTTTGTCACTATGGACTCTGCTATTTCTGGTACTATCTCGAACTCGGCAAAAATCTTATCATATATTTCATATGGCGCATACTCATTGCCACATACGACATAGTTCCCATCACTCTTCCATGACATAGTCGTTATCGTAGCATATCTTAATCTTCCTATAATCTGAGAATACAGCTTCCTATAAAGATAGACAAGCTTATTAATAGTAGTATAAGCGGTATCTCCTCCCTGAAACAATGCTAATTGTGATTCGTATTCGGTAAGGTACTCATCTGCTCTGCTCTTATTAGAATCTTCTTCTGTGAAAGTAGTAGTGATATCAAAAATATCAGAGCTTAAAGTAGTTTGATTTATTGGGATAACTTGATAATTCCCGTTTTGCGAAAAGCGGATACTAGCGTCCCATTTTTGACCTACCCATCCTCCATTCTTGGCTCGATAAGCTCTATATTGATTAGCTATCGTCGCTCTAGATGAAGCATTTATTTTGCGGTCAAAGACAACTACATTTCTATTAGTATCATACAACCATCCAATAGTATTTTCCTCTCCATCTATATAAACAGACGGAATCACACCATTCGTATCGGAATAAAGTACCGTATTAACAGAGTATATGTTATCGCCATAGATGGCTTTTTTATCTCCGCCAAAAACTAATTTGCTATTGATCGTCCCCATACTTCTAATAATAACTGGTTTCGTTCCATAGAAACAAACATTAGTCACATCATGCTTGAAATCAAGATAAGAAGATGTAAATATGTTATCTCCGTCTATAGAGCAATATAGCCCCTTATTTGTTATCACAAGAAGGCGACTACCAGAAATCATTATCTTTCTTGCCATATCGCAATCGAGATCAGAGATTTTAACGAATTCTGCTGCTGGATCTTTCCTCCAAATTGATTTGTCTGAGACGGCGAAATAGTACCCGCCAGACTCTATCACCATTTTGAAACTACTCTGGTAATCCATCTCTTTTTCATAAGACCATGTAGCCCCATAATCGTAGCTGGCAAATATTTTTGTGTCTGTGCTAACGAATATACCGCTATCATACCACATTGCATAGGAGTCTGATATAACATCAGAGAAAGATGCGCTTTTAACCCATATAGGGTAATACAATGAAGAATAATACACTCCCTTGTCTGTAGATACATAGAGGTTCACAGAGTCTTCTGTGCAATCTCTTACTATATCAATGCCGTCTAAACCATTCATTTTTCCCCATGATATGCCGTTAACACTTGCGTATACAGAAGACGAACACAATAGGAAATATTTCTGTTGAGTAGCACTATAAAATACTTTATGAGGCGTCGAATCTGGTTTCAAAACATTAACCCAATGAGTGCCGTCTAAAGAAACTAATACACCTTGGCTAGTAGCAGAAATCATTTTGTAAGGACCATCTGGTAAATGAGATATAAAATAAGAAATATCATCGATGCCAAATGAAGCCATTTGTTCTGGAGTCATAAAGGTAATAGTCAAATTCCAGAATATATCATAAGGCATTTCTAATATGTCGTAAAACGTAAATCCAGTGCCTACATCCTCTTGCTCAGGAATCAAAGAGTTCTGATATATACTAAACTCATATCCATTATCCGATTTCATAAGTAGCTGTAAAGGGATAATCTCTTCTTTCTTCCTCCCAAAATGGTCAATAGGTTGTATCTGCTTTTCTGGTATCTTGCCGAATTCCATCTGGCTTGCGTCTACTTCACCAACTCTGCTTTCAGGCAAAGTGCCTTGTGTTTCGTTTAGCCCAGCACATATTAAGACGATATCAGTACTATCTACGTCTTGCCCAAATGTTATTTTACCTTCTGATGAAGATATAGCATAGTTGAAAGCCGGTTTTTCTCCATCTATCAAGACAGAATAAGAATCTGCGCCAGATATAACTTCTTCCGTAGTATAAACTCTGTTGCTAACCTTAGTCCAGCTAGATACTCTCACATTCTGATGTAAGTCTATTCTCCTATCATAAGACGTTGTATAAGAATGTTTATGGCTGTCAAGAAACCTACTCATAAAGTTCTGCGCAGAATTCTGCATATCAGAAACATCTGCTTTCCCAGACTGGTCTATAGTAAAACCGCCGCTGTCAGGATCTATTCTGCCAATGAATATAGAATCCAAAGGTGTAATATGCGAGCTAGATGTGATAATCACAGCTTCGTTATTATACTTCCTTACCATATAGTAATAAGTATATCCATTTACAAGCAATCCGTCTTCGTCTATAAATGAATTCGTGTCTCTTGAAACAGAACCTATCTTCTCCCAGTTATGCAAAGTATTAATAGACCTGAAAATTTCATAACCATCAAATTCACTCACTTCGGAATCCCATTCTAGAATCGCATCATGACTGCCAGGAGTGAACGATGCAGTTAGCGATATAGGCTTAACAAATACTCTATCGGCTATAGCAGATGATGAAACAAATCCAACTCCAGCTATATTGCTGCTGCTAGGGTTTTTAGACTCAAAACCATATACATCTACCAAACTAATAATATATCTGTATTGATTGCCGTTTTCTACTGTATAGTCGATATAATAGTTGTTGGAGGCATCTATTGTGTCTATTAAATCCCATAGAGAAAGATCGCTAAAGTCATCAGTTTGTAATATGCGCCAGATCTTATATTGTTTTATGTTAGCGCGATTGGATGGATGAGTCCACATAATCGTAATATTTCCATCGCCGCTAAAAGCCGTGACATTAGATGGTCTAACGTCTTTCTGCAAAGATGTTGTATCGAAATATATTGACGAAACTTGGCTTTCAAGAGAAAACTCATCGACACACCTAACTTCTAAAGTATATCTTCTATTAGGTTCTATAATGCTTGATGGTATCTTATAGCTTTTGGCTTTTCCTATATCAGTCTCCACTTCTATATTTGTAGTTCCTCCAATATCGAGATTATAAGAAGTGACATTGATTATGTTATACGAAAATACGTTTTTACTATTTGTCCAAGTGAATAGCAAATCATAATCTACTACTTCTGCTGCTAAATCTTTTGGGGCAGACGGAGCAACAAAGTTTGTTGTAGTAATCTGACCGACAGATCCGTTAGAATAAACACCAGATTTGTCTATAGCCTGTATCTTAACTACATATCTCTTTCTGGTTTTTATCACAGCAGGAACTTGATTGATATAGAATATGTCTATTGTCTTTGAATGAATAGAAGATATATCATAAGGTGCTATTATCTTGTCAGAAGCAATCTGACCATCTTCAAAAAGTGTAATCGCATAAGATGATGGTTTTACGAAATTGCTTGTAATTATATCTTCCCATCTGATTGTTAAAGATATACCATTAACATTTTTAGAGCTAGGCGATTCTGATATCGAGATTTCTGTCTCTACTTCATTTGCAGAATTGTTGCTTACAAGGCTTGCGTCATAAGACAAGCCGGTAGACAATACGTTATTTATGCTTCTTGTGTATAACGTAAAGCGATAGATCTTTCCATAGGTAAGCCCGCCAGTTGCTAATTCAAATTCGGTATTTGACAAATCTTCTGTAGTTATGGCTCCAACTGGATTACGCTCTTCATCAAGCTCTTGTATAGTCACTCTATACCCATTAATACTCTGTGTAGGAGATGCTTCCCATAGTAAAGAGATAAAATCATTTCTTGAAAATGTCAGTAGCCTTATGGGGTCGATAGGGACTCTCAGGTCTTTGGGGACAGATGCCATAATAGAAGAAGATGCAGCACTTGTATTTCCTGACATATCTACAGATTTCAGGCGGTAATAATATACGGTATCTTGCTCGACAGTGCTGTCTCCATAATGATTAACATCAGAGCTATCTAACGGTGAAAATGCTATGTTATCAAGACTTCTCTCTACCAAGTAATGAGAAAAATCAGCTTCCGTATTGGCATTCCATACCAAAGAAACTTGTGCATAGGTAATAGAACTTGTCGAGAGTCCAGTAGTCACCGATGGAGGAGTGGCATCTGCAAATAGGACCGAATCCATTGTCGAGAATGGGCTGAAATCGTTTTTAGAATCCAGCTTAGCCTTGATATAGACGTAAGTAGAATCATCAAGAGAGTCTATTGCTTTCTGTATGCTGCCAAAAGTTCTAGTGACAGCTTTACCTATAAATCCAGCTCCCTCTGATACTGAGATAATCGATGTAGATGAGCTACTAACGTCGGTTATATCCCATCCGGATATACATCCGTCTCCCATTACATCAGATAGGAAAGCTAGCTGATTGTCTATGATAGAGAATCTAAGTTTATCGAGAGACGCAAAGTATCTACCCTCCGTAAACATAGGAAGCATATATTTCGATGAATAACTTGTCATATTTAAACGCCTTGGTTAAGTCTTGTCATTGTTCCATTATCTAATTCAAACATCACTGCAAAATTTCTAATAAATGAGTATTTGCCATAATCGGCGGGAGCAAAAGAAGATGCTGTACCGCATACAGAGTCAGGGCATTCTATAAAGTTGTATCCATCTACTTCTGATACAAATTCAGTTCCATCCCATGCATCTATCTTGATAAAATACTTTTTGCCATAATAGAAATCTTCTGGTCTTGGATAGAAATAGACTACAACGCTATGATTATGTGCTATTGTATATCCACAATCTTGTAGAGGATGAAATACGGATGTATCTTCTATCGTCCATCCCTCTTGGTTATCGACACTAAACCTTGTAAATAGTAAATTATCATAAGATTCGTCTTCGTAGAATCTCACTCTAAAATGAAAGTCTTTTACGGTGCTTGAATTCAAAAATACAAAGTCGATGAAGTTATTAAACGTGTTATCGTCTGGGTCACCAGAATTATCTGTGGGGCTGACAAACTTAATACCAAATCTGACATTATCCGAGTTAGGCTCTACCGGCGAAACCTTATTGACATCAATTATGGTATAGTCATCCCAATTAGTAGAATTGGTTGTATTTACTCCCAGAGTTATCTCTCCTCCATTGGGGATAGAGCCATTATAAGTCATCAAGACATTAGTCACTGCGCCAGGCAAAGGATAGTTCTTTGTGAAGAAGTAGCTCGTTCCCTCTGCGTAGATGCCTAACCCGACAACGTAATCTTCAAGATCGTCTATGTATGCTGTAGTATTATTCGTATCTGGAATTAGTGGACTTAATGATGGGATGTACGCAAGCTCATTTAGCATAAACTTATCAATGTTGCTTTCACTTCTTTTCCATGCTATGATAGACTGTAAAAGGTTGACAGAAGATATCTCCCCCATAAGCTGCATCGTTGTAAGATCGCTGACGAAAGTATCAAGACCAGCATGTGTAACAATTCCTTTATTCTCAAGATCGCTGTGGTCTATAGTTGGAATTCTAGTCTCATCGAATCTGCCATTAGTGATTTTATCTGCGCCAAAACTTTCTATTCTTGCGCCAGGAAGTTCATTCTTCGTCTCTGTGTCTAAATCTATCTTTGTAGGAGTACCACGATGTTTATGATCATCAACTTCGTCTTTGAGATACTGTGCAAATCCTATATAAGTCTTAATAGTATTGTCTATACTTGATATACCATTATCTGACGTAATAATTTTGGCGACAAGAACAGATTTATCACTCGCAGTAGATGATGATGTAGAGTATACAAAAGAAACTGCTCTAGATTGAGAAGATATATTAGTAGAAGTAGCATAGACGTATAAAGTAGAATTCGCTGGTAATGGACCCAGAATAACTGGCTCAAATGAAGCACAAGAGGTATAACGGATAATACCGCTGCCAGTAGTGATACCGGCAGTAATACTAGAAGTATCTGAATACCCATTGTTATAGGCATCCCATCCGTCTATTACTCCGTTCCCGAATACAGTATACATTCCGTAGATTTGAGAATCTATGAAACTAAACCTGTGGATTTCTTTCTGGACATTGATTGCAGAATCCAAAGGGTCCTTATAGTCAAAGTACGCAAGATGGAAAAATGTAGTGTTGCCAGCCATCGTTATGCCTCTCTAAAGTTTAACTTATATAATGGTTTATTCAGACTAATCACAGCAAAATCATATGCTAATGCGGCTTCTTTCTCACTTGTATAATGACCAAGATTAATCTTTTTATAGTTGTTCATTATCTGAGCTTGCCAGTCTTCTCTGAGTTTGCTCCAAGTGACTCCCCTATATATAGACGACAATTTTTTACTTGTTATTATCTTGTTATCAAAAATGTCTTTTTTCCTCTCCAAAAAAACGGTAGCATCTTTATATAAAAAATCGTATATAGGTCTTATTTGTATTTTCCCACTCCATCTAATAACAAAACACCCTTTGCGTTTTTCCATTTTTGGGACGGAAACGCCGCATGCTCTGCATATTATATCGCTAATAGACTTTAAGTATTTTTTTGTCCCGACCATCCCAAAATAACAATTTTTTCTACTTTTCTTGCATACAGATATACAGCCATCTCCGTCAAAGAAGCCTCTAATAAAATGATGTAATAGATGATGTGGTATACTATCTAGTACTTTATCTGAATCTATATATGTTTTTCTAGGAAATATATTATGGCGAAGCATATCTTTTTTTATCATTATACTATTTAAAGACAGCAATGCAAATCTTCTGCCTTTGTCGCCGTCTCCACAAAAGATTTCTTTTCCAAATATATCAGACATCTTTCTGAGGTGGCTAATGTCCCTTTCGGATAACCTTATTTGGATAAGATTGTGTTTTTCGCTTACATTTCCATCTGCGTATATAAACCCCATCCAATATGCCTTTTCTTCGGTATCTATAATAGTAAAGAAATCGTAATTTCTAAGCTTTTCTTTTCTAGAGTATGTTGTAAAACATTCCTTATTGCAATAAAACGTCTTATTTCTCTCTAAATGGTTTTTAGGGATTACTCCGTTTCCAATTTCCTTTCCACAGTTTTCGCATTTCATTATGATTTATCTCCTATATTAACATGCTTGCGTACTTTGATTTCTGCATTATAGAAAAGAAACCTTTGTTATAAAGATTATAAAATGTAGTTTTACCTGCCATATTTTTCTCCTAATTATGGTTCTACTGGAGGAGGTATTGCGCCCTCATCTTCAGACTCATCTCCAGATTCAGACGGAACCTCATCCGTAGTGGTATAAGATTCAGTTATGTCATCTTGTTCTAACATATCTGATGTTAGCTGAACAAGCCCACTGATACCTCTAAACCCACCTTTAATTGTTTTATCCATTTCGTCGCAAGATATATTATTGTTAATACCTTTCTTAATCTTGTTATCTATTTCTTCGATAAATCGTGCCCATTGGACTTCAAATCCCATATTATCCTCCTACATAATCTGCTTCTATGGTTTGCCACCATTTATTCTCTTGTTTGCTTATATGATTGCTTACGCTTACAATAGCTAATGGAATGCAGTTCTCCCATGCAACAGCTTCAGCAGCTCTAAGATCTATTCCATAGCTTTCGAAACGATAAGCAAGTGGAGGTTTGGTCATTTTTTGATAATGCTTCATTACTTTCTTTAGCTCTTCCCATCCTCCAAAAATACCATCTGCTTGTGCGTTGGTTCTTTCAAAACCTATAAAGCCAGGAACACTTGGGTCTGTCATTCCGGGCCAGTTCCTTTTGTTCCCGAAAATAGATTCTCTATATGGACTTGATGTCCATAGCCATATGTTATTATATACGCTCTCCATAGTAGATTCTCTTGTTATGGAGTTGAATGCTAATTGCCCGTCATTGCCTGGGAACCTAGTATAATTTCTTCTCTTTAGCGCTTCTTTTAGCAAATTTTTTGTAGCTTGCCCGTTATCGTTATCATTAAAAGCGTATTTTTGGCATAACAGAGTTTCATATCTCATTCTGCCATAATTGTCAAAGAAAAAACATTTTCCAGATTTTTGAGCGATAGTATGCACTCCCTCGCCCCATTTGGTGAATTGCTTAAACTGAAAGAATGGGGCATTCAGTCCAGCTAGTGAGTCAGAAAGCTGATAGAAGTCTGAGTATATAATGTCTCCTTCACGATCTGCTGATCCCTGATATAGCTCCCTGCCAGCGAGAGCTGCCTGTTTTATGAATTCTGCTGGTCCTCCATCTCCGTCTCTTATCTGACATATCTTGGCAATCTGCCATATTGCCCATCTGTCATCTAGTCCATCAAATATTGGTGAATTAAATACGACAGTATTTTTCAAAATATAGGTATAATCTACTAATTTGCACACAAGAAATTTTTCACTACCAGCATTCTCTATTACTTCTCCGCCTATACCTATCCCGGTGAAAATTCTTCTCATTTCTCCGGGAGCAAACCCAACATAATTACACCCTTCATATCCTGCATCAACAGTGATATAGAAATTCCTATTACGAAGACTTATAATCTCATTATATCTTGGTGTTCCTTCTCTCGCGTAAAATTTGATGGTTCCAGTGTGTTCCATCATGAAATAGTCTCCTGCCGACCAATTATCAGAGAAATCTAGTACATAATCAGCTATATCCTCTATGGCGTTATCATCTGTCCATAACCTGCTATCGCCATCAGGTATATTATACATAGTTATAGATGTTATAACTGGAGTTTTGCAATTAGGACAAATCCAGAAAGAACCAAATTCATGACCACCAGCAGTCATCCTCATTTCTACATTGTAGAGAAGCATATTTTTAGCAGTTTTTACAGCACCTTTAGCCGCCAAAGATATTTTAGATAATCCTCCTTTCTCAGAAATCTCTTTCAAAAAGTATGGTTCTGGCTTACCATTTACAGATGTAAAAAGATGATGCCACGCAGCTCTCCTAGCCTTAATGCTTGGACCTGATATCGCAAACTCATTTACTTCTTGTGCGTCACAGTAATAATATGGATCTCTGGATTCTGAAAATTTATCCCATGATACTGGTTTATATTCTCCATTTTCTGTTTTCTTAGTACTCCACTGATTGGGGAAACAAATTCCATTCTCTTGTTCGCTCAATAAAAGAAGTCTCTGTGTTTCTGATTCGTCTCCGAAATCTGGCATAGAAAACATATACTTATTAGTAAAAGTGACAGCATTCTCAGGATCTGCGTCTTCCAATGTTGGATGGCTAGTCGCAATAGGAAGCGTTAATGATGCAGATCCAGAATATTGCAAAATACCAAAATTGAAAGCAACTGCAAGATTACCTCCATAAATATAAAGCTTAGAATAGCCTATTTGCATTATATTCGGATCTGCCTCTACTCCACTTGATGGGGATCTTGTGGTAAAATTCTCTATTACCCAAGGCTTATCCTCTAAACCATCGAAAGTCACAACCATTCTTCCCAAATGATGTCTAACAGTGATTCTAAATTTATCTTCTTTCCATAACGCGCTACCTATTACGGAATCATATTGACTTAGCGAAAAGCTTATGCCCCCCTCTACTTTCACAAATAAAGGACTAGCATTATTGGGAATAATAATGTAATAGTTTCCGCCAGAATATAGATCCTGACCGCTTTTAGACATTAAGGGACCATGTTCATCACCCTGCTCAGTAAGTGCTATTATTATATATGGTTGTTTATTAAAATTATATGCATCAGCTGTGTTTTCTTGTTTCTTCCATTCATCCACTTTACCGTCTTCGCCTCTAACTCTGTCATAGACTACTACTGCCTGATTGACTGGCATACCATCAGAATTCTGATAATTTTTATCAGAACCTCCATCGCCCTGTACATCTATAAATTTGTGTTTTTTATCGAGATTATTGCCATCTATATTAGGCGCGTCACATGTTTCCTCTACTATCCTTCTAAATTCGATAAAAAAGTCTTCACCCCAGAATAGCTCTTCTTTTTTTCTGACCGACCAGTGAATGCCAGATGAAGCATAAGCTGATGTATAGGATGAGCTGCTTATATCATTTGAAAGCTCTCCATTATAGAAATATGATGCACTCTGCGTCAAAAATAAAACCTGTCCTATAGGAGATTCATACGGATTTTCACTAGCTGCGTCTTTAGGATTTACGGAGCTTGGTTGCACAGCGGCATAAGAATAAGACCATCTTGCAGAGCTTTCTGAAGAGCTCTGATCATACATAGAAGGCGGAACTGGACTATCTCCGAATAAATTATCACAAGCATAGAATGTAAATTCTTTTCTATAATCGTCTTCGCGTGGGGCATCTTTAAATATCTCATTAATCCTATCCTCGTCTTCTGATCCTCCAAGAGGAAGCTCATCCCCTCCACCCTTCGGAGAAGTTATTCTTAGTAAATTAGAACGGTAAACATATTTGGGTTTCAGAAAAAGCCCGTCTTCTCCCTCTACATATCCAAAAGTGCTAGTTAGTAAAGAAGATGGTATTGTTTTTAATGAGTAAGGATTAAAAGACAATCTAGACATCAAAAACGGTTGAGAAATAGGACAGTCAGTGTTAATAGAAACTTTCAACTTAACTACACCAGAGTTAAAGTTGATCGCATCTGTATTTACGCCTTGCCCTTTTGCTGTGATTATTTCGCTCATGCTATCTCATTCCCATTTACCCTAATAGGAGTTAAATCTGGCATTCTTAATGTCGCAAATGTTATCCCGTAAGGTCTTGTTCTGTAAAACTTTTTTGTATCCGATCCTCTACCCTTATCCTCAATGTCAAAATTTGTTCCTTTTCCAGTTGACTTAGATTTCTTCATGTCTCCCATATAGAAAACCTTACAAAATCCTTTGTTATCAAAATAACCGCTAGGTTGTATACTTTCAACAACCCTAACATCGGGCAATTTTGTTTTCAGATACTGTGATGTGCCAACTGGTGAGCTATAACTACTTATTTTGCCAGAATTTTTGCCCGCAATAAACTTCTGGTCTTTTAAGGTTAAGGCTTTTTGAAGACTACTATCTATATTCGCAAAAGCAACTCCATTTCCTTCATTATCTTTTTCTACCATATCTAACATAGCATCATGTATCACTTTTCCATATATACCTTTGTCCACAACCGTGATAACTACCAAATCGCCAGATCTTTCATTGTATATAGTCTGTATTTGTTTGATACATTTATCCACAATCTCTTGATCCACATTATCTGGACCTACATAATCTCCATAATAGTAATCGGTAGTTAAGATAGTATCATCATATATATCTTCTGGTCCGCCAAAAAAAGTGTTTTTTGCGTACATAGACTTCATTAAATCAACATCACATTTACCATCGTAATACAAGCCTTCTACTGTATCACGCCAATTGATTATGTTGAAAGTGGACTTCACACCTACAACAAGCTCACTAATAACATACCAAACCCTGATAACTCTCTTATTGTTTATGTAGGCAGAAAAAGAAACATCGCTCCAGTTCTGAGTGTATTTCTTTTTTACTTCTTCGTAATCGTATTCAGTTTTATTTGTGGCGCTTGTATTAGTTCCATCTACCATAGAGCTTAAATCTGTCCAGTTCGTGCCACCTGATGTCCAGTTTAGGGCATTCTCCCCAGTTAGTGCAGAAGAATCTGAGGGTATATAGCTTTTACCAAGAATATATCTGAGACTCTTTTTCTTCTTTATCCTTTTGGGATTGATAACAGAAATCTCTTCCCATAACTCATCATTCTGTAAATCAGGCGGGTCTTGCCCTGGCACATATGCCTCATCTTTCTCAGTGGCGTCTCCGTCAATAACTACGCTATAGGAAGCTCTTACTTTTCTTCCCTCCGCCGTAAATGCCTCAAGACCTTCATCTAAAGGTGTTTTTTCATTGAAATTCACAAATCTTTTCGCGCGCTTATAAGTATCTTCTACTCTAAGTAAGCCAGCCTGAAAAGGTTTCATCATAAGATAGTTGTCATTCAGTATATAGAAAAGGAAAATCATATCAGTCTTCATGTCGTATATTGCATAAGGTCTTGAAACAGACTCAGTTTGCTTTATCCTGATAATGCTGTAATGACAATAGAAAGTTTGACCGTTATCTGGTGACCATGCACAAGATATGTCTCCTGTATTTTCCTCAAAGAACACAAGTAAGAAACCTTTAGCGTCATAGATAGCAGAAGAAATAGGTCCGGGGACTGCCCACTTCTCCCACTGCCCTACCGGCAATGCTACTGCCTTTCCTTTTATAATTGCAAAACTACTCGAAGTTGCCACAAAGCACCCCTATCTTTCCAAATTCTGAATACCTAACGTCAATAAGCGTTTCCTCACTAGACGGTTTAGGTCTGGCAAGATCAATAAAGTTTATCCTATAATTACTTCCTAAAATACATATCCTTAACCTTGCATTGCAATTAGTCTTTAATTTCAATGTCTTAATATAGAACAAAGGATTATTGTATCTGACAAAATCATCATCTACTGCAACCAATATGCCATTAATAGGCGTAAACTTCAAAGTAAGATTTTCGTATATCTCTTTTTCAAGTACTAATCCTTTTGCAATAGCTCCAGTCTCAAGCGTAATGCTTTTACCTTTCTTCCATTTTGGATACTCATTCAATATATGATCAGTCCTAATCAAAGGCGTAATAAAGTCATAGAATTTGAATAGCTGACAGAAGCATCCCATCTTATCTATATATTCAGATGCTACATAATACAGAGTACCAGCAGCTTCATTCAATATGCTTGGACCTTCAAATTTAAGAAATCTCTTCTCATCATTCTTATCTATCTCTTTATTATTGTAAAGACTTCTAAATATGTCTTTGCAGTCTGGATAGGTTATGCCTGTTTTTCTCCAAGATGGCCAAGTGCTTGTTTCTATTTCATGGCACAAATTATCTATGTTATGGAATGTCACTCCATCATACATTAAATCAGGCGTTGTAAGCAATGCTCCTAGCTTGAAAGGTTTGACGGCGGTAGAAGTAGTTCCATCTCCAAGTCCGTAATCTGTTTCCACTGATAATCTTTCTATGCTTTGGTTGCTGTAGATGTTAAGGCATTCGTTGTCAGAAGCATACGCACTATCCGGGCTATAGCTTTGTTCTTCTATGAAGATTCTGGCACCAACTCCATAATAATCCCTCAGACTTCTGGCAAGAACATTATGTTTGACATTAGACTCTATTGAAAAGATCCATTGGTTGATAAATACTGGCTCTATATTAACCGGATAAATACTTGCAGTGCCAACATCTACTGTTATAGATCCCCCTAAATGTACAATGTTGTAAGCTTCTCCGTTTTCTATGTAGACTTCTCTACGGGTTCCCCAAGGATATCCATTATAAGAGAAATAAACGTCTTCTCCACAATCGGCGGCAATTGTATATTTGCCAGGTGGTATTTCGCTTACATCATAAAAGTTTCCTATTCTGCACGAATCTTCTTTTCTCCCGTTCTCTCCAAAAAGATTTATGAAATCTTCTTTCTTGTACATTTCTTTTTTGATATCATCATATTCATCAAACTTGTCTATTTTGTATTTTCTAAGGATACCGCAATCTTGTGACCAGTTATTTCTGAACATATAACGATAGTCATTGCTTTTAAGCTCATGGCTTGTTTTCCCGCACATTCCACTGGGTTCAAATACTGCTTTAGAGACGTCTGCTGCGTCTTTAATCTTTTTAAGATCGTCTTCTTCTATTACTGTACCCGCTTCCGGTAGGGTTAGGTCAAGATTACAGATTCCTACGTCATTTGTGGCGGTTCTAAGGGCTATTGCGAAGGTTCGTATATAAGGTAATTTGTAATGGTCCCACAATAGATTATTGACTGTATCAGAAACGTCAAAGAGCATACCACTAGTCCACGAATAGATAAAATCATCTTCAACTCCATCATCGCCTTCCACTTTAATATGGTTGTTGAGCGCTTTGTCTAAATCTGTAGAGCCAAGACCTACTGAACTAATATAGCAATCAAGCCACCCATTCGCTTTTATGTCTTTCGCTTTTAATATGACTTTAGAAGTAAATTTGCGATCTCGCCCCATATAAAGCTTAATAATGCCCCTATGATCCGCCGCCCAACAAAGAGCATTATTACCTTCACCTTGATCATTATAAGATATAGACATCCACCTTCTATGTATTTTCGCAGCATCAGTATTTAGCTCAGACATTCTCCATACATCATATTCTTCCCCAGAATCATTCTTCATTGTTTTGAGTGTGAACTGAAACTGCTCAAATTCGGAATCTGGATCTAAAGTATTATATTTATCATACTTATATGGGCAATCTGATAGCCAGTGATTGGAACTAGGATACCAAGTATAAATCTTATACATCCTGAGTCTGTCATTAGATACAGTAGAATGTTTCTGATATATCTGTCTAAACCCAAGGCTATCCGGCTTGGCGAGTATCCCGGTAAAATAAACCGTTTCTCCTTCAGAAACATATTCCAATAGCTTATATCTATCCGAATTTAGCTCATTTTCTCCATAAAAATCTTTGCTAAATGGATAGCATAAAAATTTGCTTGTCGCTCTAAAACCAGTTCTGTTTAATGATGGGAAATCCCCTGAAAACTTATGTAAGCTCAGATCTATATCCATAACTGAATCGTATATATTGCCTTGTACAGATTTTCCATCTTTCGGGTCTTCTCTCATAAAGTCATCTGCTGTGACATTAGCTGGCGCTTTGGTTATGCAATGAACATAGACTGGATAAGCACCCTTAATTCTAGCCCATCCATCGCCGGTAGCAGAAACTGTCATCTCTTTATTTACAACAACCTCTTCCTCGCAAACCTGAAATGTAAAGAATTCATTATTGGTAGATGCGGGAGAGTATTTTGTGATGGCTCTCTCCTCTGATGTCGCATTAAGATAATTAGAAGCTATCCTGTTGGCGGCTTCTTCTTTGTCATATGATATATTATCATCTCCTAACACAATAGGACCATTATTTTTAAGCAGAGGATAGTTATATTTTCCGAACCACAGCATGCCGTTATTATCTCTAGCCTCATTCTGGCTAAGACTTTCATCTAGTACATCTCCAGTTAATCCTATCAGATCCCATGTATCTGGAAATACGTCAACTGTACCTCCGTATCCAATGGCATAAATCTTATTTACACTAGGCTCTCCGAAAAACTTATATGCCCAGAATGAGCTCTTTAACTGGTTTAGAGTAGTTTCATCTCTGAACCAGAAAGGCTTACCGTAATCATCTATAGTCAGTTTATTTGTAAAAGTAAAATTGCCAGTGAAAGGGACAAACTCAATTTTCATATTGTTAGTTCCCCAAAAAAGAAGCAATCTCATTTCTGGGAAATCGTTCAGTTCAAAATAGATAAGTAAATCCATAGTACAATCTTCGCCAATAGGAGGTTGAGGCGATGGACTAGGGCTAGGGCTGGGACTAGGCGACGGAGAAGGTCCGGGGCTAGGAGAAGGCGATGGATTCGGGGACGGAGACGGGCTAGACCCATAATTAAGCGGAGTAGGAATGTCCCACCAATTGAACCAATCACTTATATCAGACATGATGTCTGGGGTTAATGGATCTGGTGATCCTTCTGGTGCAGATTCCCAGCATCTCCTGATAAGCTGAATTACAAATTTTCCCTCGTTGCAGTGTAGAAACTTGCCTTTAGTAAAATCTTTTACTTTATTAAGCTCAACATCTGTGTTTATAGTCAAGAAATCTTGATCTGTCCTGCCCTCGTCTTCTGGATTACCGTCTTCATCCTTATTGTCTTCATTAGTCAGATTACATTCCCAATTCGTCAGAATACGGACGAAATTACATTCATCTCCTTTCTCGCCAAAAGGATCCCATTCTTTTGCTTCCGCCAAAATCTTATCTAGTTCTGCTTGTGCATAATCTATTGCCGCTTGATCTCCGCTTTCTTGTGCTTTCTTTAATGCTGCTTGGGCGGCTTTGATTTCGTCTTTGATAAAATCTCTTGCATCTTCTTGAGCGCAATTTTCTGTTGGGCTTAATGGAAATACATCTTGTATGGGATGGCGGAACCCCCACGCTTTGACGCAATTCGTACTGGATACATCTCTATGCTGAGTGTGCCCCTCACTGTCTTTGTAGTATTCTGATAATTTTGCTTCATTGTTTTCATTAAAAAACGAAACCCAGAAACCATTGATTTTGTCGCTGGCTTGAGGTTGAAAGCTAACAGGGTATTTCAAAGCGAATTGCGCTAATTCTGGATAGTACTCCATACCAACAAGTATATTGGAATATACCCATATTTCATTTTGTATCTTTTCGTCTTTGCCGTCTGGATCTGATGCTTTTAACTTAGATATAATAGGATT
>Ga0247841_10004342_pt1 | contig 24553 bp, 17 predicted proteins | sample LaCruzMarch2015__2_FD_192410 | JGI IMG/M metagenome (GOLD analysis project Ga0247841, IMG submission 192410) | Freshwater microbial communities from meromictic Lake La Cruz, Castile-La Mancha, Spain - LaCruzMarch2015_18m | ecosystem: Environmental > Aquatic > Freshwater > Lake | place: Spain... | reverse complement strand
ATACGGGTGATTTTTTCAAGGTCGCTCAGCGTGAAATTCACGCTCGAACGTGCCCGCATGTTGAGTTTACCCACCCCGAAATACACCGATCCCGCGCCTCCCTGTATGGCAGCCATCAGCGACTCGAACGAGCCAACGGGCGACATGATTTCGATTTCCTGCAACGGCATTATAAAGATTTGGGCAAAGGTAGCTCATTTTTGGCATTTCAGCCGGTCCCGACAACAACGAGTAATTAAATCCAACCCGACTTTCATTCGATAAAATCCAGATAGTTTTCTGGTGTAATTACCTCAAATACTGAGTTTTGATATGTTTTCATAAATTCTTCCGGCACACTGGATTTCTTGTTGCCCCATTTAAATTCAAAGCCAGACAATATCCCCTGCGATTCTTCGATTAGGTCTATTTCCTTTTTATCGTAAGTTCGCCAGAAATAGAAATTTGCCGTCCTGCCTTTATAATGACTCATTTTCAACCTTTCGGAAATGCAATAGTTTTCCCATAAACGGCCTGTATCGTCGCGCGAGGCTAATCCATTGTAATTCGAAATGATGGAATTTAGAATTCCGTTATCCCAAAAGTAGAACCTTGGCGATTTGGTGATTTCCTTGCGCAGGTTACGGCTGAAGCCATGGTGCGAAAAAATGATGTAGCACTTTTGCAGGAGTTGGGTGTAACGTTCAACGGTTTTTTGATTAACCCTCAGATTAATAGCCAGTTCCGATAACGAAACATCATGGCCGATTTGAAAAGCAAGCAATCGTAACAGGTTGAGAATGAAAAAAGTATCCTTGTTGTTGTCCATTTCAAGGATGTCCTTCAACAGGTAACCGTTTTTGATTGACTGGAGGACTTGGATTTTCTCCTGATTGTTTTCGGCCAGCACAACCTGTGGGTACAATCCGAACACCAGCCTATTTTCGAGATACTGTTTTGCCTGCAGATAATCTTCTTTCAGTTCCGTTTGGGCAAAAGGAAAAAGGCAATAATTCACTCCCCGGCCGGTGAGTGGTTCGCCAATGTTGCGATGCAAGTCGAAAGCTGACGAACCTGTTACAAAAATCCCCACATCGCTCACCGTATCAACCAACAATTTGAGGTTGGTTCCGATATTTGGGATTTTCTGTGCCTCATCAATGAACAGGTAATCATAACCAGCAACAAAATTCTTCAACACCGCGGCACGTTGGCTGGATAAAATTTCGGCAACATCAAGGTTTTCGCCTTGAACCATAAGTATTTTATAATCAGTGAGTTCACGTTTTATTTCTTCCATCAGGAATGTTTTTCCAGTTCGGCGGGCACCAAACAAACCGGTTACCTTTCCGCGTTTTAGCGAAGCAATAATTCTGTCTTTAATAATTCTTGATATCATGGTATATGAATTTATAAGAATTCAAGTAGCAAAGGTACTCATATTTGATTAAATTCAAGTAGCATGGGAAGTGTTTTTAATAAATCCTTTGGGGAACGAAGGCCTGAAACCCAATTCCCAAGACCTTTTTTGATACTTTTTGCTTTATTTAATACATTTGTTAAAATGTTCCATATCCCCCAACATGATACTTTCCGATATTTTGCGCGATTCCAATTACAACCGGACACAGTTGTAAATCCATTTTGTGTTCGCCGTGCAAAACCAGTATCATAATTCATGAAAGCTGGTAAACACATTTGGTGTGTCCTGCAAAGAGGAGATCATCCTGTCTTCTCACGAAAATCCAATCAGAATGTTAAATGCAAACAATTGACAGCGAAGTTATTTCTTTCCTTCCCTCCGCTCGACCCATAGTTCCTTAAAACTCCTGGCGGCTATCTCGGGCAGCACGCGCCTCGGGCCCCAGGTTTTGGCAAAAAACTTTTTCAGGATTTTGTTCTTCCGTTTGCCACTGAACATATCCAAGTACTTTCGTTTGCGCATGGCAGTTTTATAACCGAACATCATGTTTTTGTCGGAGCGGCTGGCATAGCCTTCCTTTACAGAATCATTACGGTTGTAAAGCAGCAGCTCGTGCAGGTTGATTTTTACCGGGCATACCTCGGTACAACTTCCGCAAAGTGACGAGGCAAAACTAAGGTGCTTGAAATCTTTCATTCCCCGCATCCACGGTGTGATTACCGAACCTATCGGCCCACTGTAGGTTGTTCCATAAGCATGACCGCCAATGTTTTTATAAACCGGACAAATATTGAGGCATGCCCCGCAACGGATACATGCCAAAGCTCTCCGCTGGTTCTTGTGGGCAAGGATTACGCTGCGGTTGTTGTCGAGAAGGATTACATACATTTCTTCCGGGCCATCGGTTTCACCCTCCTGACGCGGACCGGAAACTATTGAATTATAAACAGTTATGTTCTGTCCGGTACCGTGGGTGGCAAGCAGCGGCCAGAAGAGGTCGAGGTCACGAAGCCTGGGGATCAGTTTTTCGATACCGGCAACCACGATGTGTACTTTGGGGAAGGACATGCTCATCATGGCATTCCCTTCGTTTTCGGTTAAACAAACGGCACCAATGTCCGCCAGCAGGAAATTGGCACCTGTGATCCCGATATCGGCATTGAAAAATTTCTCGCGCAGCAAACCACGGACAAAAACCGTTACCTGTTCAGGTGTGCTGTTGGATGGCAAATCAAATTTTTGGTTAAAAAGCAAGGCCACGTCTTCCTTGGTTTTGTGCATGGCCGGGGTAACAATATGGTAAGGCTTTTCGCCGGCCAATTGAACGATATATTCGCCCAGGTCAGTTTCGAGGGACTCGATACCTGATTTTTCGAGGTGTTCGTTTAGTTCTATTTCCTCAGTAACCATGGTCTTGCTTTTCACCACGTGCTTTGCCTGATGCTTTTTTGCAATCTTCAGGATCTCACTCACTGCTTCCGGGCCGTTTTGCGCCCAGATCACTTTTCCTCCTCTTGATTGAAAACTTGCCTCAAAATCAACGAGGTACTTCGGGAGGTCAATAATTACCTTGTTTTTGATATGCGCAGCACGTTGTTTTGCAAGATTGAAGTCAACGTATTGCTCTTTACCTTTGACAACTGCGGCATCGTACCGCGAAATATTAAACTTTATGGTAGAGCGGTGAACAAGGTCAAAAGCCTTTTTTTCGCTGTTGATCACAAATTTGTTATACGTCTCGTTCATGATTTTCTTTAAGGGATTTGAAAATTTGAGGATTTTAAAATGAATTATTACATCAATTGGCCTCATTTAGGGCAAAGGAATCTTGTCAATCCTTGTTTTATGCCGTCCGCCTTCGAATTGGGTTTGCAAAAAAACCATTGTCGCATTAAGTGCTTCATTTTCAGCAATAAACCTCCCTGGAAGGCATAGGATATTTGCGTTGTTATGTGCACGGGCGAGCCGGGCAATTTCTGTGTTCCAGCATAATGCTGCACGGATTCCTGAATACTTGTTCGCGGTAATGCTGACCCCATTTCCGCTTCCGCAAATCAGGATTCCAATTTCGTATTGTCCCTCGTTGACCGAAGAAGCAAGTGGATGGGCAATATCAGGATAGTCAATACTATCAGCGGAATAAGTACCAAAATCCTGCACCTTATAACCTGATTTGGTAAGTTTTGCTTTCAGAAATTCCTTCAATTCATAACCACCCTGGTCGCAGCCCAATGCCAACATTTTTGATTTATCAAACATTGTTAATAAATATATTTTTCAAAATTAAAGATTCTATCGGGTTAATCATGCATTAATTTCATAATAAAGCCTTTACGGTAAAAAACATAAAATACAGCTTATACAAAGGTGTTTCATAATCAATACGATAGGCTTTTCAAACAGTTAGTTGTTAATAAGTGCTTACTTTTGTTACTAAAATGTGAATAAAATTTGTTCGCTGTTAACAAAACACCTAAAAATATAGGTTACAGGGTTAGCACCAAAAAGTTAGCTCTATTTATGAGTATTTTTGCAACATGTTATAAACAGTTATTAGCGGTTTGAAACCTTTTATTTAATAACACACTTCCTTTTCAACCAATTGTTGATAACCTTCTTAAAACATTAATTTACAGAAAACAAGGTTAAATTTAATTGTTGAAAAATAGTTTATAAATCAATAGTTGTTTAACTTCGAATGAAAAACCAATAAATCTGCTAACAATACTAACAGCCATATAATAATAACATATTTATAAAATTTAAAATTATATTATTTAAGGTTATCGTTATTTAGAAAAATGGAGAAAACAACCCTCATACAGAAAATTCAGGAAATTAAAGAACAGAAACGTGCAATAATCTTGGCCCATTATTACCAGATACCTGAAATTCAGGATATTGCTGATTATGTTGGCGACAGTTTGCAACTTTCGCAAAAGGCGGCTGAAACCGATGCAAAAATAATCGTGTTTGCCGGGGTTCATTTTATGGCCGAAACAGCAAAAATTCTTTCGCCTTCAAAAAAAGTGCTGCTTCCCGATCTGGCTGCCGGATGTTCGTTGGCCGACAGTGCCCCGGAGGATAAATTTTCAGCATTTTTGCTTCAACATCCTGATCATAAAGTAATTACCTATATTAATTGCTCCGCAGCCGTGAAAACCTTGTCGGATGTGATCTGTACTTCGAGCAATTCCGTTAAAATTGTGGCATCGTTCCCGAAAGAGCAGAAACTAATCTTCGCCCCCGATAAAAACTTAGGTGCATATATTAATGCAAAAACAGGAAGGAATATGCTGCTTTGGGACGGTGCCTGCGAAGTACATGAAACCATCCGCACCGGAAGCATCCTGAAACTGAAGCAACTTCATCCGGATGCAAAAATTATTGCCCATCCGGAATGCAAACAACCTGTATTAATTCTGGCCGATTTCATAGGTTCCACGGCCGCGATGCTCAATTTCACCGCAAAGGATGAATGCCGGAAATTTATTGTGGCAACCGAATCAGGAATCATCCATCAAATGAAAAAACTGTCACCGGAAAAGGAATTCATGGTTGTTCCGGCTGATGAAACCTGTTCGTGCAACGATTGCCCTTATATGAAGTTAAACACGTTGGAGAAACTATACCTTTGCATGTTGCACGAAGCACCGGAAATCATTTTACAGGAAGATGTTATTGAAAAAGCACGCAAGCCCATCATGCGTATGCTCGAACTGTCAAAGAACAAATAATGTTATGAGTACAATGCAAAAATACCTTTTCGCCTGCCGCGATAAACTTCTGTTGATAAAAGTTATGGCTTTTGTTTTAGTTTATCTTTTTCCATTTGCCTTAAGAGCCCAGGAAGAACAGATGAGCACGGTAACGGATGGTTATGTGAAATTTTTTTTTCCGGGCGGCCAGCTTTCGAGCGAAGGGAATATGTCAGGTGGAAAACCTAATGGCTACTGGAAAACATATTTCGAAAACGGGAACCTGAAAGCAGAAGGCAACCGACTGAATTTTGAACTCGATAGTGTGTGGAAATTTTACGATGATTCAGCAAGGCTTTTAGTGTCAATTACTTATAAAACAGGCAAGAAGAATGGCTTGAAAACCACTTACCGTCAGGGTGAAACTACCTCGGAAAATTATATTGATGATGTAAAACAGGGACCCACCACTTACTATTATCCGGACGGAAAAGTCAGGTTGGTCATCAATTTTATTAACGGCCTCGAAAACGGTATTGCCCGCGAACTGGCTCCCGACGGAACGGTTATTACATACATGGAGTACAAAAAAGGATTTCTTGTCAGCCGCGAACGAATCAACAGAAAAGACTCCAAAGGCCTGAAACAGGGAAGATGGAAATATTTTTACGATAACGGAACAGTAAAAATGGAGGGTGTTTTTAAGGATGATAAGAAATACGGTTATTTTAAGGATTATGATGAAAACGGTAACCTGCTAACGGTTAAAAAATTCGTGAACGATGTGGAAGAAGTTGAAGCACCCGAATTGGTTAGCCTGAGTATTAAAACAGATTATTATCCGGATGGAAAGGTGAAAACTGTTGCCAGTTATAATGGCGAAGTGCCCGAAGGCGTTAGGCGCGAATACAATGAAGAAGGAAAAATTACAGCAGGATATGTTTTTTCGAAAGGCAATATGACCGGCGAAGGCATTGTAGATGAAGAAGGCATTAAAACCGGTCCATGGCGCGAATATTTTATGGATGGAACATTGCGTGCAGTAGGTTCGTATGTGGCAGGCAAACCGGTAGGAGACTGGAAATATTACTACGAAAACGGAAAGCTGGAATCGGAAGGAAAATATACCAAACAGGGAACTCCTGATGGCATATGGCATTGGTATTTCGAGGATGGCAGCCTGCGGAGAATGCAGGAATTTATTGCCGGGGTTGAAGATGGAGTTTATGAGGAGTATGAAGAAACCGGCAAGCAGATCGTAAAAGGTCAATATGCTGAAGGCGTGGAAGAAGGGGAATGGGTATACGATTTTGGAAATTACCGCGAAACGGGGAACTACCGGAGTGGAAGTCGTTTCGGCAAATGGAAATCGTATTATAACGATGGAACCTTACGTTTTGAAGGTGAATATATTGATGACAACCTGAACGGGCATGTAACCTTGTACTGGCCAACTGGCAAGCGCAAAGATGACGGTAATTTTGTGAACGGCAGCCGTGAAGGCGACTGGATTACCTACAACGAAGACGGAAGCCCCTTTTTAATAATCACTTACAAAGGCGATGTGGAAAAACGTTATGATGGCGTGGTGATAAAACCGCAATTTGAAGAATAAATTTATCACCAGCAATCCCATTATAAAAGCCGGAAATTAATCATCCGGCTTTGTTGTTTTCGGGCACCTCCGGCATTATCTTAGTGGTTCTGAAATATTTTACTAGCCAAATATATATATAATTAATATTTAGTTACTTATCAAAATTAACTGAATTTTTTAAGCAATCGGTACGTGCTGGGCAGGAACATATTCAAGTAAAAAAGAAGAAATAGCGAGGTCGCAATTTTCACTTTGGCTAGAGTATCAGTTATCATAAAGCCTAAAAGCAATACAAAACAATAGCATATTAAACTTAAATATTAAATGGAATGTGTCAAAACACCGGAAATATTTCAAAAACGAACATGGAAGTATTTTATAGGTGAAATTCTTTCCGCAAAGCAGTGACGCTTGAAATCCGGAAGCAAAATTCTGTGAGAAATGAGATGTAAAACAACAATATAATTCAAACATCATGAACTTTTGCACCAAATGCGGTAATCCACTCAAGCCCGATGCACGCTTTTGCGGCAGGTGCGGCGAAGCAATAACCCAGGTTAAAAAACCTGAACAACCACAACCTGCTGCAACGCTTGTTTGCAGATCTTGCGGTGCCGGTATCAACCCGGGGGTGAAATTCTGTATTACCTGCGGAGCGGCGGTTGCATTCTCAGCCCCTCCCCCGCCGGACAAGATGCCTCCACCTGTCAATCCCCCGGTAAGACCTAAAAATGTTGGGAAACAACCTCCTGTGATCCAGAAACGCCCAAGGAAAAGGTTACGAAAATTCCTGATTAGAACTTTCAATATAACAGTAATTCTTAGTGCAATAATGGCAGGATTTTACTTCTATGGTACGTATAAACCAGATGCCGAATCAACTATGGCGTTTATGCCAGATGAAGAAAAATATGACCCGATAAAGATTGACAGTGCAGCAACGGTAGTAGAAAACGTATTTGCTGCTTCTGATACAGCAGGGTTGGCAAGCATCCTATCACCGGCTTCATTGGAACAAAAAAGGCAATTTTTTCCTGATTTGTTGCCTCATATGCCGGCTTATGCCAACGATTTCAAGAACAGAAAGCTTCTTTATGCTACCGCCCGATATGCTGTGTATGAATTTAGCTCGGCCGAAGGAAAGTTTACCGCCGAGTTTTGCCTGGGAGATAAAGAACAGTGGATGTTGATGAATTTTTAAAAACAAAAAAATGAAAAATTTTTCAGATTTCAGATTTACAGTTAAATTGATACTGGGAATCGTCATCATCGTTATTTTTACGAGCTATGGCAATATTGTTGTGCATCCCAGTATTAACGAAATGAGCGTTCAGGCTTTTTTAGATAAAAATCAACCTAAGCCCCAAGCAACTGAATTAAAAAATTATTCTTTCATATTTGACATGCCAAAACAAAGCATGGGCAGTGCCATTACAAGTGGAGGTAAATTTGATGTTGTTGAGGAAGGTTCAGTAGAAAAAAGTGTGACAGAATGGATTATACATGGCGGTTATGCCGCCGATGAACCAGAGGTACCGGCATCGCTACGCCATTTTTACGATCCTACTACTACACCTGGCCTGCGCCATTTACTTGATATCACCAATCACAAACTGATGGGCTTATTGCAATTGCTTTTAACAAGTCCTAATATTGATGGCGTTGATTGGGCATTAGGGAAACCTCGGGAACTCGCTTTTGCTGATCCAGATAAGAAGAACCATTTGTTTACCTGGGAAAATGGTAAAGTTTGGATGAGGATGGCATTACAGCAAAAGAAGGAGGAAAAACGTAATGAGCTGATGGGAAAAGCATGGCGAGCCCTTGGAGAAACCCTTCACATGATAGCAGATAACGGATGTCCAGCTCATGTACGTAACGATGCACACCCTTCGCCCATTTGGGGTAACAATAGCATTTTAGGTAATCCTGATCCGTATGAAGAGTTAATGGACTATGTCCGGTATTATGAACGGGATAAATTTAATAATTTTGCACAAGGAGCTCCGGATCCTGATCTGCAAAACCAAATTACAAAAATGACCAGAGCCAGGGATATCGCGCACGCACTGGCCATATTTACTAACAAAAATTTTGTTACCAACGAAACCATTTCAGGGATCAACACTTACGGAAATCAGAAGAATCAGATCATCAATTCAGAAGACCCATATAAGGCACCCTTACTGGAAAACATGACTTATAATGAAGAAGACTATACTTATAGCTATAGAGGAGCAAAACAATGTATTGACCACGAGTATTTTTGGAAACTGATACCCAGGATGTGCGAACCTAAGGTGGATATGAAATGTGTAAAATCGCAGGCCGCCATACTAATTCCGAATGTTATAGCAGCAAGTACAAAAGTGATAGAACTCTTTATTCCGAAACTAAAAGTGGAAATTCTTTCTGCAACAGACAGCCTTGTGAAAGGCATGGTAACCCATTTGAAAGACGCTGAGTATAGCACCGAGATCAAATATTTGGGTGAAGCGACCTTATTTCTGAAACATGCGAAAACAAACAAAAAAGAAGAGATTAAAGTAAATGTAACAAATGGCATGTTTGAAGCATCCAGATTAAATCTGGAACAAGGGGACCTTGTTTATGCCAGGATTGAATTCAGTGACCAAAGTATAATGATTGATTCAGAGGTGGTTAAGCTCGCAATAGTTGAAAAAAATAATACGGTTTACACTATTGGACAAAAGTATGGAGGTGGTATTATTTACTATATTGATGGTACAGGACAGCATGGCTTAATAGCTGCTCCCAGTGACCAAAGCGTAAGTGCAGCATGGGGCTGTATGAGAACTCTTATTGATTTACCTAAAAATGTAATCAATGACGACGGGCAGGTATTAACTGATGCAATCGTAAAACAATGCAATGAAGAGGGTACAGCTGCCCGTATTTGTTACGATCTTGTTCTCAACGGATATAGTGACTGGTACTTGCCATCAAACCACGAACTCTTCCAAATTATTTCTGTTATTAACGATGAAAGGATAATTCCATATTTTGTTAACGATGAGAAAATTTCGTACTGGACTTCTTCTCAGACTGATTATCAACATGCTACGTTTTCAGGAAGATGGGGCGGCAGTTGGGGGACCAATGAGGCTTCTAAGGAATCAAAACTTCATGTGAGGGCAATTCGGGCTTTTTGACAACTGAGTATCCACGGTAAATGATTATCCACCATCTGCTTTTTATATGCGTTAGTTTCTTAACCTCGAACACCCTGAAACAGGATTTTAGTGCAAACCAACTAAGCTATCAGAATAACAAATTTGTATCGCCATGAACTTTTGCTCCAAATGCGGTAATCCGCTTAATCCCAATGCACGCTTTTGCGGCAGTTGCGGGGCAAGCAATGAAAATATTCAGCAACAGGCTGCATCTTCGGTTCAATATCCGGTTGTTGACAGAGTTTCACCGGCGGTTCCTGATTCCGGTCAGGAATTCAGGATGCCAAACACCCAGCGCCGTATCGAATATATCTGGTATGTGATTTCTCTCCTTTTCCTTTTCAGTGTATTCCTGCCTGGCATGCTGGGTATTGATGGAATGGATGGTGGTTTTGGGATCAGTTTTTTGGCCGGTTTCATGGTGATGGTCGGCTTGATAGTCATCGTCATTTATCACGGCAGGGCAAAACAAATGGATAAGATAATCTCGGGCGTAGGCCGGATTGCCGTTTGGCATTACACGCCCGACGAATGGATACAGTTTGTGGCTGCCGATTTCGAGGATGAAAAAAGAAACAAGAAAAACCTGTTTATCATGGTGGTTGTCATTTCTTTAATAATAGGCGTGCTACTCATGATTACAATACAGGATCCGCTGATATTACTCATTATAGCAGTTATTCTGGCGATAGTGGCTGTTCCTGCTTTCTGGGTTCCCCGATTGAGGTTCCGGAAACTTAAACGGTCTGAAGCCCATGCTCTTATTTCAGAAACCGGAGTGATTGTCGGTAACATGTTTCACCTGTGGATAAAACTGGGGGCCAACCTCGACCAGGTTTCTATTGAAGCTGAGGCGGAACCTAACATTCTGAATTTCAACTATTCAATGCCAACCCGCACAGGTATTCAGGAAGAAGTTGCCAGGGTACCTGTCCCAAAAGGCAAAATGGGCGAAGCATTATGGATTGTGGAACACTTCAGTAAAAGATAAAAAAAAGTTGCCGGCTTTTTACTGACAACCCTTTTTAACATAATTCCTGTAACTCAGGAATTCTTTATCTGCATTACCCGATGATGGATGCTTGACAGGTAATTGATCATGGTAATGTAGCGGTTGGCGGCAGGAGCGATGAGCACTTTTCCTGTTCCTGTAAAGGTATTGATGATGCCTTCGCCCGAAATCATCGAACCAAAAATACCTTTGTTTGCTTTGGCTACGGTAAGCTGGACACTTGCCTGGCGCGCAACCGCAAAGGAGCCGTCAACCACAAGTTTTCCATTGTTCAGTTCAATTGTTTCCAGGGGACCGTTCGACAAAATGACTATTTTGCCCATTCCCGAAACTTTAGTCTGAAAAAATCCTTCGCCCGAGAACAGGCCAGAAATGGATTTGTTGGTAAAAGATCCGATTTCGATACCCATTTCCGAAGCAAAATAAGCACCTTTATCGAGTATCCACTCTTCTCCTTTCAGTTCCATGATGGTAAAATTACCGAAAGAAGGCTCAAACCACACCGTCCCGCTTCCACGGATTACGGGTTTCACAACACTTTCGCGTGTAACCATGGATTTTAGAAAACCACCTGCTGACGGAAGGTTGGCTTCCAGTTCAAGGTTACCCTGCATGTAATACATTCCACCTGATTCGTATCGTACGGCACTGTTTTCAAAATCGGCTTTCAGGAATTTGAGGGTTTCTTTTTCAACTACCTCAAAATTAATGGCTCCAAATTGAACCTGTGGCCTGGGTGGAGGTACTGCCTGTGGCTGAGGTTGATATACCTGTTGGGGTTGCACCGGCTGAGGTGGTGGTACATAGGTTGAAGTCGGAGGCACCGAAGTTCCGGCAAATGAATTTCTTGTTCCGCATTCGGGACAAAATGCTGCCCCCTCGATGAGTTTTGTTCCGCAATTGCTGCAAAATGCCATATTGATAGTTTTTATTTGGTGAAATTAGGTTGTTGATTCGGTTGCTATTCAGTTGTTGATTCGGTTGTCATTCGGTTGTCATTCTGTCGAAATTCCCTTTTCACAAGTGCCCAGTGGCAAGTCGCTACCCTAACCCCTAATCCCCAATCCCTAACTCCTTACAATTCATATCCTTCCACCACCACAAAACCAACGCCCAGTAGGTTTTTCGACCAGGTTTCCATTTCGGAGTCCCAGATAAAATAAACTCCAGGGTCGAGCTGCTTCTTAGGCTCTGCCACCCATTTGGCATTGGGGGTTCCGTTTTTACCAGGTTTCCCCGAAGCTTTATAGGAGCCGATTACTGAGCCGTATTTGTCCTTTATGGTGATTGTTCCGGCAGAAGCAGTCCCCATGCTGCTGTTATAATGATCGGTAGTAATACGAATGATCATAGTAGGATTATCAAGGGTAATCTTTGTGGGGTTTTTAGGATTTTTATTTTTTGCATCGTCTTTTTTCCCAATTTCAAAAATGACTTTTGCCTGTTTTTCCACTACTGTCTGGCTGGGTTTTGCTTTTACACTTAAATCATAAATTTCCTGAGAGGGTTTTGGCGTTGATTGAGGGGTATTACTTTTTTTTCTCGCTTTCTGCTTTGCAAGTTCCTGATCAATTTTACTCAACGGTTTTTCTTTTGCTTTCTGTTTGACAGGAGCCATAGCTACCTCATTTTTAACAGGTTCTGCTCCGGTTTCAGACACTGTATCAGTAGAAATTGCTACTGCCGGTGCAGTTTCCCCTAGTGCAGGGTTAACAATGGTATCGGCTTGCGCAGCCTGATTTTTGATGAAATATTTGTTATAAGCAAACCATCCCCCTGCACCGAAAACAATTACACCGACTATTACCAGTATCAACAGAAGCGAGGATTTTTTCACTTTTGGCTGATTTGTAACAGCCAGAACGGGAGGAGTATTAAATGGTGCGGGTTCTGCTTTTTCTACCGGAGGAGGTGTCTGTTGATAGGAAGTTTTTTCAACTACAGGTAAATGCTCTGCCGGTTTCGCTGTGGGAATATCTACAGGAGGTGCATAAGAGGTTTTAATTTCATCGGGATATTCATAAGTAGCTGATAAAGAATTAAATCCGCATGCAGGGCAAAAGCGGTCGCCGAAAGCTATCACTGTGCCGCATCGCGGACAGAATTGTTTTTTATCTACAGGTGATACAGTTTGTTGCGCTGGAGTATCGGGAACGATAACTTCTTCACTAATAACCGGTTGCATTGGTTGACCGTTTTCGGGCACGGCTGGAACGATAGTTGAAGTGTCGAAACCACATTCGAGGCAAAAACGGTCACCAGGTATAAGAGTGGTTCCGCATTGGGGGCAAAATTTCATAATTGTTTCAAATTAAAATCAATAAAATTAGCTGTTCTACAGAAATATGATCTCGGCAAACATTTACAGAATTTCAGTTTCCAGATATTTTATGGGATAAAGAAAATTATAAATTTAAGCAGTATATTCAAAAGAAGAGCATACCCAATACAGCACCAAAAATTAATGCCAGCAAAAATCCAATTACAAGCATTGCAATAATAGTTAAAGCTACAAATCCAACAACTTTTTGTGTAGGGGTACTTTTGATAACTGGCATCCCAACTGCCAGCAGGTAAATAGCATATAAACCGATAAGCATAATAAGAATGCTCATTTTTGTGGAAACCAGCAACAAAATTCCTGCAACCCACTGAGGAGTATTAGCGTACACTGCCAATTGGAGGGAGCGTCCAAAGTTTTTTTCCGAATCAAACGAAGGTGCCAGTAAGTCAATCACCCAAGCCAGCAGGTAAACACCAATGATGGCTGACAGCAACTGAATTAATCCTACTTGAATACCGGAAGAGATGCTTCGGGTGGTATATCCCATATAGGTCATTCCAATAATACCGTATTTGATAAAACCAGAAATTGCAGGAATGAGTGCCAACACAAATGCATAACCACCGATCAGTTTCATGGTGTTGGGTTGTTCACCGGCAATTACGTGCCATTCCTGTTTGGGTTTGGTGATAATGTAGATAACACGCTGGATGATGTTCGTTTTGCCGCTGACTGCTTCGGTAAAGGCATTGGCAGCCTGGTGGGTTTGCTGATAAACAGGTTCCTGGTACTGGTAAGCTGGCTGGGATTGGGGTGAAGGTTGCACCGGTGGAGGTGTTGCCGCAACAATTGGCGTTCCGCAGGCTGCACAGAATTTAGCTTCCGGCTTCAGCTCTGTTCCGCAATTTGGACAGAATTTCATGGGATTCGGGTTTTCAGGTTAATGATTAAAAAATGCTGGCAATCTGACATTTTCACCGAGGAATGAAACAACAAGTTTGGTGAGTAGCAAATTTATACAGTTTTTCAACTGAAAGGGATAATCGGGCAATCAAAACATGTAAATAAAATGAAATGCTTATCTTAGGCAGGCATTTGCTCTTCGTCAGGGTCAATCAAAGTGAATCCCTGACTAAAACAGGCATTTATTTCACCAATTCAAAATCCATCTGTTTTTTCTGTAAATCAATTTTTTTCACACGGATGCGGATTGCGTCGCCCAGGCGGTATGTTTTCCCCCAGCGCTGCCCGATGATGCGGTAATTTTCTTCGTCCAGGTAATAAAAATCATCGTTCATCAGCCGCAGCGAAACCATCCCTTCGCACTTGCTTTCGACCAATTCGACAAAAATTCCCCATTTGCTCACACCCGAAATCAACCCGTCGAACTCCTCCCCTATCCTGTCCATCAGGTATTCAGCCTGTTTGTATTTTATGCTGGCACGTTCAGCTTCCATGGCTTTGCGTTCCATATCCGATGAGTGTTTGCATTTTTCTTCATATTCTTCCTTCGGAACACTGGCTTTATCGTCAAGATACCATTGCAGCAGCCGGTGGACCATCAGGTCGGGATAGCGGCGGATGGGCGAGGTAAAATGCGTGTAAAATTTGAACGCCAGGCCGTAATGGCCGATATTCTGTGTGGTATATTCGGCACGGGCCATGGTTCGTATGGCGATGGTTTCAATCATATTCTCCTCTCCTTTTCCAAGTATTTTGTCGAACAGCTGGTTAAAGGAAGTGGTGATATTTTTACGGTTGTTGGTCTGGAAGCCGTAACCCAGTTTTTTAAGGAATTCGGAAAAGCGGGTGAGTTTTTCGGGATTTGGTTCGTCATGAACCCTGTAAACGAAAGTTTTGGCTTCTCCATCCCTGTTTTTGCGGGTGGCGATGCGTTCGGCAACCCGGCGGTTGGCAAGCAGCATGAAATCCTCTATCAGCCAGTTTGCTTCCTTTTGTTCCTTCAGCATCACGCCTATGGGTTTACCTTTTTCGTCGAGTTTAAATTTCACTTCCTGCGATTTGAAAGCAATGGATCCTTTACGGAAACGGTCTGCACGCAACTTCGATGACAGGTCGTGCAATGTCATCAGCTCGGTTTTGTATTCGCCTTCAGCGCCTTCAATTATTGCCTGCACTTCTTCGTAGGCATACCTTCGGTTCGATTTGATAACCGTGCGGCCAAACCACTCCGAAAGGACTTCCGCTTTGTTGTTCAGCTTGAAAACTGCTGAGAAGCAGAGCTTTTCCTCCCCTGCACGCAGCGAGCAAACAAGGTTGGAAAGCTGTTCGGGAAGCATGGGGATGGTGCGGTCGACCAGGTAAATGGAAGTGCCGCGCTCGTAAGCTTCTGCATCAATAGCGGTTCCGGGGGTTACGTAATGGGATACGTCGGCAATGTGAACGCCAACTTCCCAGTTGCCATCAGGCAGTTTGAGCAACGAAAGAGCATCGTCGAAATCCTTGGCATCCACAGGGTCAATGGTGCAGGTCCACACATTGCGGAAGTCGCGGCGTTTGGCAATTTCCTGGGCAGGTACTTCGTTATTTATCCGTTTGGCTTCGTTTTCAGCTTCTTTTGGGAACTGGAGCGGAAAATCGAATTCGGCCAGTATGGCATTCATTTCCACGTTGTTTTCGCCCGGCTGACCCAGCACATGGATGATTTCCCCTATTGGATTGGTAGCTTTTTCGGGCCATTCAGCAATCAGGGCAACCGCCTTTTGCCCGTGCTTGGCGCCTTTCAGGGCATTAAGCGGGATGTAAATGTCAACGCTCATCAGCGGGCTATCGGGCACCAGGAAAGCAAAGCGTTTCGAAACATGCACAATGCCTACAAATTGCTTCTTGGCGCGTTCCACAATTTCAACGATAATGCCTTCTGTTTTGTGGTTTTTGCGTTTCGGGAAAAGGTGAACTTTTACCTTGTCGCCGTTAAGTGCATGGTTGGTATTATTCGGTTGGATAAAAATATCTTCGGGAAGCTCCGGATTCATCACATACGCTTTTCCGGTAGCCTTCATATCCACGATTCCGGTAACGGTGTTGGCTTTTGAAACGGCAACGATGAGTTTGGGGTTCAGTTTATATTTGCCGCGGTTTGTTTCAACCAGCGAACCCTGGGTGCAGAGCTGTTCGAGGATGGATTTGATCAATTCTTTTTCACGCTTGTCAGTAATTGCCAGTTGGGTGGCAGTTTGCCTGAAGTTGTATGCGCTGTCGGAATTTTCGGCAAACAGGTTGAACACCTGGTTGGCGAAAGCATTGCGGGCAATATTGGGTTGAGGGTTTTGATTCTTTTTTGTCATGTTTTTATTTTTATGAAATTCCCCTTCCGGGAATGGCATTGATTAATTTTTGTGTGTATTCCGATTGGGGATGCGTGTAAATCTGGTCGGCCTCGCCCATTTCCTGAATCCTGCCGTTTTGCATCACCATCAGGCGGTCGCTCATGTAGCGCACAACCGAAAGATCGTGGCTGATAAACAAATAAGTCAGGCCGAATTCTTTTTTCAGGTCGTTGAGCAGGTTGAGTACCTGGGCCTGTACCGACACATCGAGAGCCGAAACCGATTCGTCGCAGATAATAAATTCCGGTTCCACGGCAAGTGCCCTGGCAATGCATATGCGTTGCCGCTGACCACCCGAAAATTCGTGCGGATACCTTCCGTAATGGGCAGGATCAAGGCCAACTTTTTGCAACAAATCAGCAACTTTAACTTTTCGTGCGGCATCGTTGCCATGAAGTTTGTGGACCCGCATAGGTTCGATGATGGCTTCGCCGATGGTAATCCTTGGGTTGAGCGAGGAGTAAGGATCCTGAAAGATAATCTGCATATTTTTTCTCAAGCCCCGCAATTCATTTGTTTTCAAACCATTGACTGAAATTCCTTTATAAATGGTTTTTCCCGACGTAGGTTCGACGAGCCGGAGCAATGTCCTTCCCAATGTGGTTTTCCCGCATCCCGATTCGCCTACCAGTCCGAGTGTTTCACCGGGAAATACCTCAAAAGATACATCATCAACAGCTTTATGTTCTTTTACGGGTTTTCCGGCTAGGTTTCGTTTGATGGTGAAAGCGGTATGGATATGCTCTGTTTTTAAAATCGGTTTAGCCGAAAAAAGCCTTTCATGCAGCATCTGGCGTTGGGTATCGCTGACAAAGGACTCATCAACCAGAGTTTCATTATTCATGAAATCGGCGATAACTTTCAACCTTCCGGGCCGTTTTCCCAGTGGCGGGCGGCAGGCCAGCAAGCCTTTGGTGTAAGGATGGCGAGGATGACAGAATATCTCTTTTATTGATCCCTTTTCAACAACCTGACCTTTATACATCACAACCACTTCGTTGGCGATTTCGGCGACCACATCTAAATTGTGCGAAATAAAAATCAGGCTGATATGGTATTTTTGCTGAAGCTTCCTGAGCAATTCGAGTATGGTTTTTTGAACGGTAACATCCAGGGCTGTTGTTGGCTCATCGGCAATCAGGATATCGGGATTGCAGGCAAGTGCCATAGCAATCATTACCCGTTGTTTTTGTCCACCTGAAATCTGGTGGGGGTAGGCATCAAAAGTCCTTTCGGGATCGGGGAGCATCACCTCACCGAACAGCCTGAGGGTGCGAATCCGCGCTTCCTTTCGGGAAACTTTTTCATGTTCGAGGATGTTTTCCATTACCTGTTTTCCGCAGCGGCTGGTTGGGTTGAGCGAAGTCATTGGCTCCTGAAAAATCATGGCGATACGTTTGCCACGCCAATGACGCATCTGTTTCTCAGGCAATGAAAGAAGTTCAGTGTTTTCTCCATTTTCATCGCAAAATACGATGGAACCGTTATTAATTCTTCCATTTGGTTTAGGAAGCAACCCCATGATTGCCAATGCAGTAAGTGACTTTCCAGAACCAGATTCGCCAACAATGCCTATAGTGGTGCCTTGCTCAAGTGTGAACGAAACATCTTTTACTGCATCATGTTGTTGTCCTTCATGATCGAACGCGACACTTAACCCTTTAAGGGTCAGGATAGGCGTTACGGGTTTTTCTATTTGGCTCAAAAGCTGAAATTAAAAACAGAAATTCAAACAACCCCTTTGATAACAGCAAGTTGGATAATGGCTTCCACGATTTCATCCTCAGTAAAACGGCTGCGGTTGATAACCAGGTCGTACACCATGTTGCCATGTTTGTTGCCATAGAATTTATTCACAACATGTTCGCGTTCTTCATCATGTTTGTGGATGTAATCGGTTGCAAATTCACGGCTGAAACCAAATTCTTTCATGATGAATTCAATGCGCCATCCGGTTGGAGCTTCAAGCCGGATGTGAAGCGAGCGTTTGATATTATCGCAAAGGCCAGCCCCTCCCCTCCCAACGATCACACAATGACCATTCCGTGCAAACCTGCGGATAACATCCTGGATTGTCTTAATTATTTTCTGATCGCTTTTATACACGTGCGATGACATCGCTTCAACAATCTGGTCCATTACTCCACGATGCTTGTCGGTGGTGATTTGCTTTAGCGCATCAGGATCAATATTTAGTTCTTCGGCTGATTGCTGGAGTATTTCGCGGTTGATATAATTCCATTGATTAAGATTTTTATCATGAAAATCTTTACCGTTGAGCCTTTTACACAGAGCAAATGCAATTTTACTTGCCCCGCAACCAGTTTGTCGTGAAATGGTTATTACCGGGCCCAAATTCTGTGTTTGGCCTGTTTTGGGAATCATGCCTCCCAACCGGCGGTTCATATATTCAAAAAAGAGATTTTCCATGATGTTATCGTTTGGTCTTCTATGGAATTAATTAGCAGGGACCTTGCACGTAACGCTCTATGATGCGTTCAACCTGTTCCTGATAGCTTCTGTTTCGTTTTCGTATCCGGGTTTTCCCAACAAGGCAAACATATTCTTTTTATAAGCTTCAACTCCGGGCTGATCGAACGGATTGACACCTAACAGATAGCCACTTATACCACAGGCAAATTCAAAGAAATAAATCAACTCTCCGATGGAGCGTTCATCAATGGCAGGTAAGGTGATCTCGAGGTTCGGAACATCTCCGTCAATGTGTGCCAGTTTGGTTCCCAAAGCAGCCATGGAATTCACCTCGTGAAGGGTTTTACCTGCGATGAAATTCATCCCGTCCATATCAGTAGCTTCGTATGGAATAGTGAGCATCAGACAAGGTTTTTCAATACGGATAGCCGTTTCGAAAAGTATGCGCTGACCTTCCTGGATGTATTGTCCCATCGAATGAAGGTCGCTGGTAAAATCAACACCGGCAGGGAACAATCCTTCACCTTCTTTCCCTTCGCTTTCACCATATAGTTGTTTCCACCATTCGGTTATGTAATGCAGCGAAGGCTCATAATTCACTAGTATTTCCACCTGGTTGCCCATGCGGTAAAGGGAAGTGCGGACCGCAGCATAGCAAACGGCAGGATTTTCAATCAGTGCAGCAGTTTCCATGCACAATTTACGCATTTCAACGGCACCTTCAATCAATTGCCTGATGTTATAACCGGCAACAGCTATTGGAAGCAAACCGACCGGGGTCAGCACTGAGTAGCGTCCGCCTACATCATCGGGGATCACATAGGTTTTATAACCCTTTTTATCCGAAAGGATCTTCAAAGCGCCCCTCGACTTGTCGGTTATGGCGATGATACGTGAAGAGGCTTCTTCGATACCGTACTTTTTTTCAAGATGGTTTTTCAGCAGCCTGAAGGCGATGGCAGGCTCGGTGGTAGTGCCCGATTTGGAAATTACCGCTATTGCATAATCCTTATTATCTAACAGGTCAAGTAGCGAAGCGTGATAATCCTGGCTGATGTTGTTGCCTGCATAAACAATCAGCGGGTTTTTACTTTTGCAGGCAATAGGGGTAAAAGGTGAAGAAAGCGCATCAATCACTGCCCGTGCCCCCAGGTAGGAACCGCCAATGCCTATGACAACCAGGATTTCTGCCTTTTCCCTGATGGCTTTTGCATCAGCTTCGATATTCTTTATCAGGTCTTCGTCAATTTGAGCAGGAAGGTCAATCCATCCCAAAAAATTGTTGCCTTTGCCGGTTTTGCCAATGAGCATATCGTAACAAACAGTTACCTCATCCTGCATGGCAAGAACTTCCTCTTCCGATAAAAAACCGGAAGCATGATCATAATTAAAATTCAGATTTACCATTATCACAGTAGGTTATAAAAAATTAACTTTTTTGAATTGAAAGCATAAAATTACGAAAAATCCGGAAGTCATGATACGGTAGTTGCTAATTTAACAGTTTTAGCTAAACTACATACCGGAGAAAAAAAATGCGGCTTCACGGCCGCATTTTTTCAAACAAACAACAAAACCACTTATGAAAATTATGATAGCAAAATCAATTAACCAGTACAAAGATAATTTCTAGATGAAGGTTAATTTGTTAATGAAACCGAAAGAACGTTAAAATTTGTTAAGCATATATGTAATTGATGATGAGGCTCTTTAAATTTGCTGCAATGAAAAAGCACTTTCTTTTATTTCTGATCTTCCTCATGGCAATCGCCATGTCCGTTTTCATTGGTATTCAGGTGTACTGGATCAAGAATTCGCTGCAGCTCCGTCAGGCTAATTTTCGCCGTAGCATTGATGATGCCGTTAATGTAGCACTCTTAAATCTTGAAACTATCGAATTCTCGCGCCGGACAACAAATTCAGCCTTAGCCCAGTCAGAAAACAATAGACCACCCCATGAGCTGCCCGATCCGCAGAACAATAGCATTCAGATGGCTGAACAGCCTGGCATCGAAACAGGAATACCTGCTCTTCCCGGTAAGCGTACCGAAGATATCACGCTAAAAGTCACAGGTTCATTGCCGCTGAGCATTACCGAAAACCAATCAGCCGGTTCGTCGGTAAGGCAACAATTAATGCTGAACCATGTAATACGGCAGATGGCAGGCGAAAGCGAAGCAAAAGAAATAGAGAAAATAGTGACTTCCGGGTTGATAGATACCCTTCTCCACCAGGAATTGTTGGCAAGAGGAATCACAACGGATTACGAATTCGGTGTTTTCAGCCCCGACAGGAATAAAATAGTGCTCGAAAAAACCGGTCGTTTTCATGAAGAATTATTGTTTAAAGGCTTCTCGTTTCCGCTGTTTTCAGGTGTTGGCATTTCGTCGCGCGATTTTCTGCTGATATATTTTCCGCAACAATCAAAATACAATATCAAGAGCATTTTAGGGATGATGATTATCTCGCTTTTATTGGTACTTACCATAATTTCGGCGTTTTCTTATTCGGTATTCACCATTATCCGGCAGCGGAAACTTTCAGAACTGAAAAACGACTTCATCAATAATATGACCCATGAGTTCAAAACGCCGATATCTACTATCTCGCTGGCATGTCAGGCACTTTCGGATAAGGATATTGCGCGGACGAAAGAAATGTATAACGATTACATACATATAATCGGGGACGAAAACCACCGCCTGGGTGAAATGGCCGAAAAAATATTACAGACCGCTATCCTTGAAAAAGGGACCCTTCACCTGCGTTGCGAAGAAATTGATATGCACAAGCTGATAGCTGATGCCATTCATAAAATTGCCATTCAGATAGAAATACGCGACGGGGTAATTAATAAATCATTCGGAGCCGAACACCAGATGCTTAAAGCTGATATGGTCCACTTATCAAATGTGATATATAACCTGCTTGATAATGCCAATAAATACTCCCCCCGGAAACCACAGATTACAATTTCGACCAAAGATGGAGAGGGTGGACTTTTTATCTACGTGCAGGATAAAGGCATGGGAATCAGCAAAGCAAACCAGAAAAGGATTTTTGAGAAACTCTACCGCGTACCGACCGGCGATGTGCATAATGTGAAGGGTTTTGGACTGGGTCTCAGTTATGTAAAATTTATTGTCGAAAAACATGGAGGTTTCATACAAGTTGACAGTGAACCGGGAAAGGGAAGCACATTTACTGTATTTTTGCCTTATGTAATTCCTGATCCGGACTTTCAAAACAACAAAAGGCAAACTTTCATTATTGAACTCATTAGAAATCAGACAATGAGCGTGTTAAAGAAATTTTATTATATAAGAACAAATAATTCAAGATAACAATGGAAAACGAGAAAATAAAGATACTTCTTGCTGAAGACGACCGCAACCTTGGCACCATCCTCCGCACGTACCTCGAAGCAAAGGGCTATGCACCAAGGCTATGCATCAACGGGCAGGAAGCACTTGAAACTTTTAATAAGGAAGCCTTCGATTTTTGTGTAGTGGATGTGATGATGCCAATAAAGGACGGATTTACCCTGGCAAAAGATATCAGGAAGGTTGATAACCAGATTCCTATACTTTTTCTTACCGCCAAATCGCTTGAAGAGGACAAATTGAAAGGGTTCCAATCGGGAGGCGATGATTATCTTACCAAGCCTTTCAGCATGGAGGAATTACTGGCACGCATCGAAGCTATTTTGCGCCGTTCCTCAAAGACTTCGGAAGGAAAATCCGACAAAGGAATTTTTAAAATCGGCAATTTTGTTTTCGATTATAATCACCAGAATCTTCATATCAATGAAATGGATCAGAAACTTACTTCAAAAGAAGCAGAGTTGTTGAAAATTCTTTGTGAACATGTAAACCAGATAGTTGACCGCAGTTTCGCTCTCAACCGCATATGGCAGAACGACAGCTATTTTAACGCCCGCAGCATGGATGTTTATATTGCCAAAATCCGCAAATACCTGAAAGAAGACCCTTCCGTTGAGTTGATCAATGTCCACGGTATCGGGTTTAAAATGGTTACCGATAAGGTTTGATCTGCATCTGCTAAAGCCTTCATTCAGGGTTATACCCCTGAGTCTATTCAAACACCAATTTCCTGCTTTCGAGCAAGTTACCCTGAATATCAGTTAGTTTAAGATAGAAAACTCCCGCAACTTTACCGGGATTTCCCCAAACAAAACTATGCGACCCGGCCTGATAGGTTTCGTGGTTGAGTGGTTTTCCCGCCGAATCGTAAATGATCAATTGAACCATTTGCAGGGCATCAATCTCGATAGTGGCGTAACCGTTTGCCGGATTTGGATAAACAGTGAGCAAGCTATTTTTTGCCAACGGGCTTTCATATTTTTTTAGAAATTCCTCATCCCAAATGGCAAGCGTGTATTCTCCGGCAAGCAATGTGTCAACGGTGATGCTCCCTGCCATCCAGCCTCCCTGCCGTGTAAAAGGCGTTCCCCGCCACTGGTAGCCGGCGCCTGGCCTGTAAAGGATCACTATCGAATCGTTTGGATTGGTAATCAGCGTATTATCGAGGGTAGGGCTTTTGCTGTAAGTAAATTTCCCTTTTGCTTTAAATCCTTGTGGAAACAAACCCTCTACTGTCCAATAACGGGAATCGGAAACAGTTAGTCCGGGCTGTGGAAGGATAAGGCTGTCGGCAGCCACCCAGTTGTGCGTAATCCTTAAAAAAGCAGAATCAGCAATTTGTTCTACTATCACCCGGCAATAGGTTTGCTGAAACTCAGTTTCACCTGTCCCATAAAGGGTTTTTGCTAAATCGGTGGTGGCATCGGATATTTTCTCATCCAGGTCGGCCATTACAACTTCTGGTGAAAAAGGCAGGTGAAATGTCTTGTTTCCGGTATAGCCGGAAAAAACGATTGTATCAGTAATTTTCATCCAGTCGTGGCTCATGAAAGTGATTTCAAGATGGTTGAAATTGGCTGGCTGTGGAGCGGATTTCAGCTTCTGGCGGACAAATACCTCTACATCGAACCCGTTTCCGCTTGGTGTCGTTTTGAAAGAATCAATTGAGAAATGTGGAAAACCCGGGGCAAATACCCAGGCATCAAAAAAAGGTGCCATATCAATCCCGCTATAAGTGGTAAGAAAATCCCTTAGATCGTACGTTGAGGCATAATTGTAAGCAAACTGCTGCAGGTAAGCCTGTACCCCGCCGAAAAACAGGCTGTCGCCCAGGTAACCGCGGAGGGTGTGGGTAACCTGCCCGCCTTTTTCGTACACAGTATTTCCATAGGTCAGCGTTTGGGGAATCCCGTACAGGGCATAATACCCCCCGTCTTTGATATAGGTTGAAAGTAATACATCCTTTAATTTCAAACGCATATTTTCTTTATAAGCAGGCTTCCCGTAGAGGCCTTCGCGATAGAGCGATTCCGTCCAAACAGCCCAGCCCTCGTTGAGCCACATATCTTCGGCAGAGGCGCAGGTAACCGCATCGCCAAACCACATATGCGAAAGTTCATGGGCGTACCACCAGTCGCTTGAGGTATTTCCTGACCAGCCGGAATAGGGATAGCTGATATTGGCGGCATGTTCCATTGCG
>Ga0247841_10004341_pt1 | contig 24555 bp, 24 predicted proteins | sample LaCruzMarch2015__2_FD_192410 | JGI IMG/M metagenome (GOLD analysis project Ga0247841, IMG submission 192410) | Freshwater microbial communities from meromictic Lake La Cruz, Castile-La Mancha, Spain - LaCruzMarch2015_18m | ecosystem: Environmental > Aquatic > Freshwater > Lake | place: Spain... | reverse complement strand
TATTAGCACCACGTTTTTTGGCATGCTCATATTCTTCCAGCATTACAGCGCCAGCGCCTTCGGCTACCACAAGTCCATCGCGCAATTCATCAAAGGGACGCGGTGTACGGTGTGGTTCGGAATTAAAAGCTGTGGAGCAGGCCAGTAAATTATCGAAAACGGCTACAGTAATTGTATCGTATTCATCAGCGCCGCCGCATAGCATGGCATCCTGCAAGCCGTATTTGACCGCTTCATAGCCATAACCGATTGACTGGCTGCTTGTGGTACACGCAGTTCCAGAAGCTATGACTCTGCCGGTGATGCCGAACATCTTGGTTATATTGACGGCGGTTGTGTGCACCATTGATTTCAAGTAATCAACAGCGCCGATGCTCTGATATGAGGTTTTATCCTTAGCTTCAAAAAACACCTTATAAATATCACGCTGCACAGTAGGAGAGCCATGAATGGAACCAAAAGCAACCCCCATATTTCCGGATGTTATAAAATCCTGAGTCAGGCCTGATTGTTCCAGAACTTCCTTGGCCACCTGGCAGGCATAATAGGCCACCGGGCCCATTGTTTTGCGATACTGCCTTTTAAAATCATATTCAATAGGATAATCTACCGTTCCGTAAACTTTAGAGTGAATGAAACGGCTGATCAATTGATCTTCACGCAATGTTTTAATGCCGGAGATGCCTTTCAGCAGGCTTTCGACAATCTGATCTTTGCCGTGACCGATTGGCGTTATCGCCGAGCAAGCAGTAATTACGACTCTACGTTCCATAGATTATTTTTCCCCGGGCGCGTCTTTTCTGGTTGCGGCAAGTTTTTCCACATAATCGCAAATCTGGTTTATCGTGCGAATATCCATGGCTTGTTTTTTTTCTTCCTGAGTAAGTTCCGAACCTAAAAACTTTTCTATTCCCAATAAAAGCTCGATTGCGTCAATACTGTCAAAAGCGTACGTTTCTCTTAAATCCGCATCCATCTCAGGATTTTCAACTTCAAACTCCCGCTGGAAAATATTTTTAACTTCCCTTTCAATCTCTTGCCGTGTCATTGTTTGATTTAAACTCCCTGAATTTAATTGTTGAAACTAGCACAAAATACTTGCTGCGGCAAGCGATTACGCTTCTTCCTTAAAATCCTTGTCAAAGAGCTCCGCTCCGATAATTTGCCTTGCCGCGTTAAAGGAACCGAGAATAGTGCCTAATACTCCCGGTGCCATAGCGTTTTGACCCGCGAGAAATAAACCGGGTATGGGTACTTTACTTAAGGAGGCAATTTTGAGCAACTGACCTGATGAGCGCAGTACGCCGTAACATGAACCTTCCGGACAATTTCCATAATCCCGCAGAGTCAAAGGCGTAAAAACATCCAGTATCTTAGCGTTTTTCAGAGGGCCGAATACCACATTAGCTTTTTGCATAAGTTCTTGCCCAAGGTTTTGCTTTTTTTCTTCATAGTCCTTGCCCCGCCTACCGGAAAGAGTATTTTCCCACTTGCTCCATTCACTGTAGAGTGATCGAGTGATGATGGAAACTAAATTTTCGCCTTTATCATTGCCTTGCCGCAACTGATAAAATATCCCATCCTTAATCATTCCTTTTTCGTCGGTCTGAAGACGGTAAATATTGTGATTAATCTCGCAATGCGCAGAGGCGTCAACGCTGATCTGAACAGCAAGGACTCCTTCTGTTTCCTTCAGGTTCACAATACGCTGCCTGTAAGAGCTTTTCAGTGCATCCGGTTCAAGCAAACCAAGCAATGTTTTTGGATGTACCGTGGCAACAACTGCATCCGCTGAAAGTGCGATTCCTGAGTTCAGCTTTACCCCGGTTACTTTCCCCTCATCCAATACTATTTTTTCGCAGCCATCATTGAGAAGAATTTTCCCTCCCAACTCGTTAAAACGCCGCGTAAAAATCTCGGCCATTTTGCTGCCGCTTTCCTTTAATCTCCACGAAGAAAATAGGTAACCGGCCAAAACCATGTGATGAAAAATCACCGGGCACTGGGCTAGCTCAACACCGATTAGCTGGCAGGGCACGGCCAGTACCGCCCGCAAACCGGCAGAAGCTTCCAGTTTATCCAGTAAATCGCCCATCGGCTGGAAGAAATCCATATTTTGAAAGGGATCTCCCTGATTAAGCAGAAATGCCGGCGCAAGCATTTGTCCGGCAATCTCACGTAAATTTTTCATAATTACATCAAGCGCCGCAATATCCGCCGGGAAAGTGCTTCTCAAATTTTTTTCAAAAGCATCCATCCCTACTGGCAGATCAAAAATAAAATCATCAAAAATATAACGGTCAATTATGCCTCCTTGTTCCATGCGGTAAAAGAGATCTTCTGCCGATATTCCCAGGATACAAAACATTTTGCCCAGAGGCTCCTTAGCTCCCAGCGCTCCGACATAGTGCACACCCACCGGGCAATCAATCCCCCCGCGGCGATAAGAGCGCATCATTCCACCGGAGAGCGGATTTTTTTCCACAATTGTCACGGCGTAATTAAAAAGTGACAAAAGAATCCCGGCGCTAAGTCCGCCCACACCGGAACCAATAATGACTACATTTTTACCTTCTGCTGGATTTTTCATGATTTTTTACCTTTAATTTTTCTTTTCCCGACAATTCACCTACAGCCGGTTGAGCATCAATAAGAGTCATAAGCAGCGTATAGTCCACTATTCCACTTCCCTTCACTTCGATGCTTGAATAGGGATTACCCGACACTTGCATGAGCTTGATGTGGCGTTTCAAGCTGCCGCACTCCGAATATTTTTTAATCTCTGTAATTTCTGGTTTATTGGCAACCACATCAATGAAATTGCCGTTTTCTTCCTGCCAGCGGCATGCGGTTGATCCATCGTCAAGGTTACCTTTCTTCAGCATCAATCCTTCTGGCGCAAAATAAATAAGTTTAATGTCATCAATCAAGTTTTTCGCAAAATCGCCGGAATCAAAAGGCGGCAGCCCGCGATGGACGATCAGATTTTCTTCACTTAGCTGCGCCTCCAGCAGCACCATACCTTCCGCGGTCATAATCGCGCAAGAAACAAACCGCGTAGGAGGATCAACAACCGTTATCCCGATAATTGCGCCTTGAGTATTGCCCGCAGCATTTATCTCAATTGCATGCATCAGTTGATATTTCCCCTTCAAATACGGAGACGGACATATCAACTTCTTTTGGGTTGCCGGAATCATTGGTTCAGTAATTGCCGGCATTGTCGAACAGGATGCAAAAAACGCAATGATTATAAGCAGGGAAATATATTTCATTGAACATCCTGAAATACTGAGTTGCTGATTACTTTGTTGATTTCGACATCGGTAAAATCAATCAGGGTAAAGGCATTGGCATTTTCGATAATTTTTACCGATTTAACCGCTGCCGCTTTTGAAGAAACAGTAATTTCTATTTTTTCAATCATCCCAGACATACTTTTTCCGACGGGCATAAGCGTGATCTGGGTATTTGTTCCTTTTTTTAGAGTTGCCGTAAATGACGGATTCTGGTCGAATTTGCCGCTCATCCAACCGGTAACCTCACCCAAAACAATCTTCATTGCCTGCGCGCCACCTGATTTATCTTCAATCATTTTACCGCCGGATACAGTGAAGCGCCTTGTATTCCCTTGATCGGCAATCACGACACTTCTCAAAGGTTTCAAATATTCCCAGCGGAAAGAGTCGGGAGCAACATAATAAAATCTGCCTTCTGAAATAAGCGGTTTGACCAATATTTTCATAAACTTTTTTTGCACAAAACGGGCTTGAATGGTCTGAATATTGGCTGATTCCCTGCGCAATTGCTCAAAGCTATCCGCTAAAGCCGCTAAAGGCAGACTCAACATTAAAAGGGAATAGACTATAATGTAAAAAGATCCGTGCAAAGCTAGACGAATACGCATCAGCACATACCACCGTTAATCCCTATCACTTGACCCGTGATATAAGAAGCATCGTCGGAACATAAAAACCGGATAACCCGTGATACCTCTTCTGGTTTACCTACTCGCGCCATCGGGATCACTTTCTTAATTTCCGCAATTGGCGCATTGACAATCATATCTGTTTCAATCGGACCCGGAGCAACAACATTAACTCGAATGTTAAAGCGAGCTACTTCAGTAGAAAGAGCACGGGAAGCCGCATTTAGTCCGGCCTTGGCCGCCGCGTAATTTGTTTGCCCGCGGTTCGGCATCAATGCCGATACTGAAGAAACAGAAACAATAGAACCTTTTTTACGTTTGATCATTTCGCGAATAATTGGCTTGGTAACATTATAAAAACCCTTGAGCGTTGTATCGATCACAGAGCTCCACTCTTCCTCGCTCAACATGAGAAAAAGGCCATCGGCGTTAATCCCGGCATTGTTCACAAGTACTTGAATATTTTTATGGCGATCAACAATGGAGCTGATACTCTCTTTTGTCTGAACATGATCAGCAACATCAAACTTGATAATTTCTCCGTCTCCACCGGCCTCACGAACCTGCTTCAATGTTTCTGCTGCCGCTGCTTCATTGGAGTTATAATTTATAATCACAAAATAACCTGCCGCTGATAACTCCACGGCCGTCGCGCGGCCGATTCCTCTGCTTGCGCCTGTAATTATTGCTACTTTTTTCTCATCCATTTTCGTATTACACTCCTTAAAATATTTTTAAATTATTCTCATCCATACGCAGGGCCTGAAGAACCGCTACGGCTAACACATCTTCACCGCATTTAACCGTTCCCTCAATAACTCCATAATTGTCAAATGAATACATACTTTTGACTGATACAACCACTCGAGTATTCACCGGGATCTTCTCTTTCTTAAACTCCGCGTTTTTAATACCAACAAGCCAACCTTTAACACCGGGCTTCCCCTGCTTTTTCTTTTTGTAACCTTCAACCAAAGCGGCAGTCTGGGCAATAGCTTCTATTAAAACCAGCGAATTTACCCCATCTCCATCGAAAAGAGGCCAGTTCGAATTTACCACAGCAGCGGTAACCGCGAAATCATCAGCAATCTCAATCACCTCACTGATGATCCGGATAGGCTCACGATGGGGAATTAATTCTTCAATATTGATCATAGGCCTGCTCCAATTTTTATTTAATCATATATCCTGATTCACTACTGTCCCAACGTTTTATTTAGACGATGATGTAAAGTATAGGAAACAATGAGAATAAGCAATAAAAAGTTATTTATCGATTTGAAATATTTTTCTTTAGGATGCCATAGTCTCGTATTAAATTGCGAGGAGATGGCTGATGAATACTGGAAGAACAATATTTTCTCAAATCATGGACTTCCTGCCGGCATACGAATTCCGGCAGTGCGTCGAACGATATTCAGGCAATTACAAGATCAAAAGCTTTTCGTGTTGGGATCAGTTTTTAAGCATGGCATTTGCACAGCTTACCTACAGGGAAAGTCTGCGCGATATACAAGCGTGCTTGCGCGCGGCAAAACAAAAGACTTATCACATGGGCATACGGGGCAAGATATCCCGCAACACACTGGCCCATGCCAATCAAACAAGAGACTGGCGCATATACGCAGACTTCGCTCAGGCACTTATCAAGAAAGCCAGATTACTTTATGCCGACGATTCATTTGGGATAGAGTTGGAACAAACCATTTACGCGCTGGATGCCACAACCATCGATCTTTGCCTGTCTCTCTTCCCGTGGGCGGTATTCCGCAAGCGCAAGGGAGCGGTGAGACTGCATACGCTTCTCGATTTACGTGGCAATATTCCTACGGTAGCTTTCATTACCAACGGGAAAGTTCACGAAGTCAACATCCTCGACAAGCTATCAATAGAAGCCGGAGCGATTTATATTATGGATCGCGGTTATCTGGATTTCGCTCGTCTCTACAAGATCCATCAATCAGCAGCATATTTTGTAACTCGAACCAAAAGAAACTTCAGCTTTCAACGACTTTATTCGCAAGATATAGACAAAGTGACAGGGATCAAATGCGACCAGGTTATTACTCTGCATGTCTATTACTCCAAGAAAGATTATCCGGAGAGACTCAGGCGAATAGCTTATTACGACGAGAAGAAAAACAAGAAACTTGTTTTTCTGACCAACAACTTTATCTTACCCGCTCTGACCATCACGGAGCTTTATCGCAAACGCTGGCAGATAGAGTTATTCTTCAAATGAATCAAGCAGCATCTGCGAATAAAAGCATTTTATGGAACGTCAGAAAATGCGGTCAAGACGCAAATATGGATTGCCATCACAATTTATGTGCTGGTAGCGATCATCAAAAAGCAATTGAAGTTGAAACAGAGTCTCTACACAATTTTACAGATTATAAGCGTAACGCTTTTCGAGAAAATGCCGCTATTACAAACGCTTACTGATGTTGAAGTTGAAGAGCAAGAGGCATCAACTGATAACCAGATGAATTTGTTCAGTTAACATTGGGACAGTTGTGATCCTGATTATGTAAAAAACCAGCATTGATTTATTCCCTTTTTTCGGCTAAATAGGAGTAAAGTTAGTTGGAGAAATTTACCTGAAATATGACTGATACGAATAAAGACTACTTTATTAATTCATATAAGAAAATTCTGGCACCCTCAAAAAATCTTTGCCAGAAGGATTTTACCTTTTCCGGATATAGCTATGGAGAGGTATTTGAGTTGGCCGCAGGCCTGAAAAACACTTTGGCCAAACGTGGCAAAGATAATATCCTTTGCCTTTGCACGGAAAATAAGGCTGTCCTCGCCGCCTGTATTCTGGCATCACTTGCCGGATCGTGTCGGTTGATTCTTCCTTACGCATTCTCCGCTCATGCTTTATCTGAGATGTATGAAGCCGTGGGATTTCATTACGCCATTGCCGATCACCCCGAAGAAATGCCTGCCGCCGTGGAAATAATTACCCCTCTTGCCGGTAAAATATCCGATATTGATCATGCGGAAATCCGCAATCCTGATGTACCGTTTCTTCAGCTTTTTACCGGAGGATCAACGGGAAAGCCAAAGGTATGGTCAAAATCACCGCGTAATTTGTTTGCCGAAGCTTTTTATTTAAAGGAAAAATTTGACCTGTCGGCCAAAGATTTATTTGTATCAACCGTTCCACCTTACCATATCTATGGATTGCTTTTTTCCGTTCTAGTACCGTTTGTCGCCGGGGCAAAAGTTTTATCGGACATCTATACATTCCCACAGGAAATAATCTCTACAACCAATAAGCATAAGGCGACAGTGCTGGTCAGTGTGCCGATTCACTATCGTTCCATGAAAGTCGATAGTTTATCCGCGCCTTCACTGAAAGTTGCTTTTTCTTCTTCCGGAGTTCTGAACCGTTCCGATGCCATACACTTCCAGAATAAAACTGGGCTGGGCATAACAGAAATTTACGGTTCTACAGAGACAGGTGGGATTGCCGCACGCAACATCAGTGAACAGACGGAGAGTTGGAAGCCAGCCGACGTGGTTTCATGGAAAATTTCCGGTAAAAGATTGTCTATAAAATCTCCATTTATTTCGGCAGAAATGAAGAAAGATGGTGAAGGATTCTGCGTGACCGGAGATGAAGTGCAGCCGGATAATGATAATCGCTTTATTCTTCTGGGACGTGCTGATGGTATTGTCAAAGTTGCGGGTAAAAGAGTGGATCTCCTGGATGTGCAAAACAAGATACTCACACTGCCTACTGTAATTGACGCGCTGGTTATCGCGTTACCCGCGGATAAAGGTCGCGAAAGTGTTATTGCCGCTGTTGTTGCCTGCAAATTAGATGAACATCAGTTAAAAAAACTGATGCTGGAAAAGCTTGAACCTTACGCGATGCCGCGCCGGATAAAAATTGTTCCCTCGATTGCCAGAGCCACTACCGGGAAAATCGACCGCGGGAAAATCGAACAAATATTTCTTTCTTAAAAAAGACAAAACTGCATATAATCCTGAATTGCATTCAAGCATTAAGATTTGAGTTTTTGAAAGCATACTAGGTATTATGCCCGCTAAATCAACCTTTTAATAGCAGGAAAAATATTACGGAATCAAATGTAAATTGGAGGACAGCAGTGAAAAAGAAAATTATCATTATTGTATTTATCATCTTTTTTATCGGAACAGGAGCATTTGTTTATTTCGGTCAGAAAGGCAATCAGCAAAAAGAACTTTCTTATTCCGGCACAATCGAAACAACACAGGCAAAATTATCATTTCAGGTGCCCGGACGCGTAGCACAGGTCAATATTCAGGAGGGGCAGGCAGTTACGAAAAACCAGATTATAGTGGTGCTGGACAGGGCGGAATTTGCATCACGTTATGATCAAGCCAAAGCAAACGTAACAAGCGTTCAGGAAACATTCAAAGATACTAAAAAGAACTACAAGCGCTTCGAAGAGCTATTCGGCAAGGGTGTGGTCACAGAAAAAGAACGCGACTCCGTGAAGCTGGCCTATGAAGTATCTAAATCAAGGCTTGCCGAAAGCGAATCAGTTTTAAGCCTGGCTGCAATCCAGCTTAGCTACACCCAGTTGAAATCACCGATGGACGGCATAGTAACCAGCCGCAATATAGAGCCCGGTGAAACCGTAAATGCCGGACGCGAAGTAATCACCATTTCCGATCTTTCCCGTGTTGATTTGAAAATATTTGTTGATGAGACAGAAATCGGCAAGGTTAAACCCAACCAGAAAGTTGAAGTGAAAGTAGATACATTCCCAGACAAAAGCTACACAGGATATGTATCTTTCATCTCTCCCGAAGGAGAATTTACGCCAAAAATCATCCAGACAAAAAAAGAACGGGTCAAAATGGTGTATCTGGTCAAGGTCTCCATAGTCAATCCCAACTTTGATCTAAAAGCGGGAATGCCCGCCGATGCTTTGCTGGTGCAATAGTGAGTGCATCCATGATCACTCCGCAGAAAAATTCCCAACCCATGGTGGAAGTAAAAAACGTTTCTCTGCGCTTTAATCTTGTCGAAGCTGTTAAAAACGTTTCTTTCTCTGTCGATCGCGGAAATATTTTTGGTTTGGTCGGTTCCGACGGCGCCGGGAAATCAACTCTTCTGCGGCTGATTGCCACCATGATTAAACCAACGCAGGGAGAAATTCTTGTGGCCGGCCTTAATGTTGTTGCCCAGCGGCGAAAAATCAAAAACCTGATTGGTTACATGCCGCAGCGGTTCGGTCTGTATCAGGATCTGACTGTCGATGAGAACATTAATTTTTTTATGGATGTTTTTGGTATAGCGCGCAAAGAAAGAAAAATACGCAAAGATAAGTATCTGGGCTTTTCTAACTTACTGCCCTTTGTGGACAGGCAGGCAGGTAAGCTTTCCGGAGGCATGAAACAGAAACTGGGGCTGGCCTGCGTGCTGGTGCATGAACCGCAACTGCTGATTCTGGATGAGCCGACAAACGGCGTAGATCCGGTATCGCGTCATGAATTCTGGGAAATATTGGGCAATATGAAAAAAGAAGGCATGACAATTCTTGTTTCCACAGCCTATCTGGATGAAGGCGAGCGCTGTGATAGTCTGGGATTGATGCATAGTTCCATTCTTCTGGATACGGCAACTCCCGCTATTATTCGCGGCAGTTTTAAAACTCTGGAAGAAGCAATCATTGAACGCATTAAAGAAGTGGATGGAGAGCTGGCGCATGATACCTTCCAATTCTGATTCCATTTCCGTGACGAACCTGGAAAAAAAATTCGGCGCTTTTATCGCGGTCAACAAGATTACCTTTTCCGTAAAAAAAGGCGAGATATTCGGATTCCTGGGCGCCAACGGCTCCGGCAAGTCCACTACCATCCGCATGCTTTGCGGCATAATCACACCCACATCCGGTGCGGGGTTAGTTGCCGGGCACGACATTATGAGTGAGTCCGAAGAAATCAAGCATTCCATCGGCTATATGTCGCAGAAATTTTCTCTGTATGAAGATTTAACACCTTATGAAAACCTGCGTTTTTACCTGGGTGTCTACAATGTAGAAGAAGCAAAGTGGGCCGAGCGCATTGACTGGGTTCTAAATATGGCGCGCCTGCAGGATGTTCGCAATCGTCAAACAAAAGAATTGCCGCCCGGCTGGCGTCAGCGCCTGGCGCTGGGCTGCTCGCTTCTGCATAAACCGGAGATTTTATTTCTGGATGAACCGACCTCCGGCGTTGATCCGATTACCCGTCAGCATTTCTGGAATTTTATTCAGCAACTTGCCCGCGATGGTATTACGGTCTTTGTCACGACGCACTACATGGATGAAGCACGCTTTTGCCAGCGGATTATTATGATCAATGACGGGAAGATTGTGGCCGCGGGCAGTTCCGCGGAAATTATCGCGGCGGCCTGTCCACATTTGCCTCAAGCGGATTTGAATGATGCTTTTATAACCTTAATGACGAGGAAAGAAATTTGAATCCTTTAAGAATTAAAGCCCTCATCCGCAAGGAAATTTATCATTTGCTCCGCGATTACCGCAGCCTTTATCTTGCTTTCGCGATTCCGCTGCTCCTTATTATTCTTTTCGGTTACGCGCTGAGCCTTGATGTGGATAACGTAGAAACGATCGTTGTTGATTACGATAAATCCGAACTCAGCCGTGATTTTATCAGCAAGCTTGACGCATCTGCCTATTTCCATGTTTCAGCGAGGCTGTCACGGACAAAAGATGCCATTGATTATCTCGATCATGACCGGACAAAAGTTGCAATTATTATCCCGCCTAATTTCACGAAAAGCATCGGTGCCGACAGGGATACTCCACTGCAAATCCTTATTGAAGGCAGCGATCCCAATTTCGCCGGTATTATTCGCGGCTACTTGACGTCTTTCACCGAGCAATACAATCAAAAACTGCTTCTTTCTTTTCTCAACCGCCAGGGGATGGAAAAAATAAGCCCTCCTGTGGATGGCCGCATCCGCATTTGGTTCAATGAAGATTTGGAAAGCCGCAATTTCATTGTGCCCGGCATTATCGCCATTATCATTATGATCGTTGGCGCTCTTTTGACGTCGCTGATCATCGCGCGTGAATATGAAAACGGCACAATGGAGACAATCAAATCCCTGCCGGTAAAAGCGGGGGAGCTACTGCTGGGGAAAGCTTTTCCTTATTTTATCATCGGACTGATTGATGTGTTATTAGCGATTCTCTTAGGCCAATTATTATTTGGCGTCGTGATGAAAGGAAGTTTCTGGATGATGATGGCAGCTACTTCTCTTTATCTGGGCGTGGCGCTCGCGCTGGGCCTGCTTATATCCACAGCGACAAAATCGCAAATGATGGCCAATCAAATGGCAATGATGATCACGTATTTACCCTCTGTTTTGCTTTCCAATTTTGTTTTTCCGATTGTTAATATGCCGACCGTTTTACAGCTTATTACTTATATCGTTCCGGCAAGATATTACATTGATATTTTAGGCGGCATCTATCTTCGCAATGTCGGGTTTACCTACTTGTGGCCGAGCATGTTAGTTTTGACTTTGATGTTTTCAGTACTGACAACCGCAAACTACATATTATTAAAAAAGGAAGGCCTATGAGCTGGCTGAGGATCAGAGAATTAGTGCGCAAAGAATTCATCCAGCTTTTTCGCGATAAGCGCAACCGGATAGTTCTTTTTGTTGCCCCTTTCCTTCAAATGCTGATTTTTGGCTATGTGGTCAATTATGATATCCGCAATATTAACGTTGCCCTTGTCGATCATTCACATACCTATGAAAGCCACAAACTAGCTGACGCTTTCGAAGGCAGCAGCATTTTTCATATCACCCATCACGCAGCCGACGATGACCAGGTAGAAAAGCTCCTGCTGCGGGGAAAAGTTGATATGAGCATTACGATTGGCCCTGATTTCGCGGGCATTATTCGCAAAGGCCAAACAGCGCCAATTCAGATTATTGCCGATGGTTCCATGAGCAATATGGCCTCCATGCGCATGGCTTACACTATGACGGTACTCGACAAATTTAACCGCGACACAATCCGTAAATTGTACCCGCAGCAAATGAGCTACGGTAAAATAGATGCGCGCATTCGCACCTGGTATAATCCCAATCTAGATAGCCAATACTTCTTTGTACCGGGTATTGTCGCCTTTTTAATCATGCTTATTTCCCTGCTTTTAACTTCCATCGCCATCATCCGGGAAAAGGAAGCCGGTACGATGGAACAACTGGTCGTTACTCCACTGAAGGCCCCTGAATTTATTATCGGCAAAACCATTCCATATATAATAATTTCTCTGGCGCAATTATCCGCGATAATTGTCGTCGCTATTTACTGGTTTGAAATACCACTAAAAGGCAGTATTGTGCTTTTATTTTTTGCCGCGTGTCTATTTTTACTGAGTACTCTGGGGGTGGGGCTTTTCATTTCCACAATTTCCGCAACACAGCAGCAGGCGATGATGAGCACCTTCTTTTTTATCATGCCTTTTTTTATGCTCAGCGGCTTTGTTTTCCCCATTGCCAATATGCCCACATTCGTCCAGTGGCTTACCTATCTGAATCCACTGCGTTATTTTTTGGTTATAACCCGTGGAATCTTTCTCAAGGGAGTAGGCCTTGATGTTCTCTGGCCTCAATATCTGGGTTTGGCTATTTTAGGAACTGCCGTCTTTTCGGGCGCAATCAGCCGCTTCAAAAAACGGCTGGATTAGTGAAGCTTTCTAAGATATTAATACATTCAAGGAGACAATATGGATACACGACGAAACTTCATCAGGAAAACTGCTATTGTGGGCGCTGCTTTGTGCCTGCCTGCAGCTCTTGCGCGTGATGGGCTGGCGACTTATCCCGAATTAAAAACACGTAATCCGAAGAAAGCGCTGGCTTTATGGTATAGCCAAACAGGTCATACGCAGAGATATGCCAGACTCATCGGCTGCACCCTGAAAGCCAAAGACCTTATCGTAGATGTGCGGGATATACAGGAATTTGATAAAAAGCTGCTGCCGGATTATGATCTCATTATCGTCGGTACACCGGTATTTTATTATGATACTCCTGCCAATGTCATAGATTGGCTGGAAACGATTCCATCCATCAAGGGAACCCCGGTTGCAGCCTTTGTTTCTTTCGGTGGCCCGATAGGTAATGAGCATAACGCCTCTTGCCACATTCTCAAACTTTTGGCAGAAAAAGGCGGAGTCCCCGTTGGAAGAGATGCCTTCAGGAATATTGCCACATATCCAACACCCACATGGAACAATTCCAAACAGATTTCCGGGCAGCATCTGCCCAATGCGGCAACATTTGATCAGGTGCGTCGCTTTACCGCAGATACGCAGGATCGAATTGCCCGCGGCGAGACAATTTCTGTCGGATATGAAGTAGCGCTGAGGGAAGGTTTGCGCTTGTTGCCTTTGTCCTGGTTCAATAAGAAGGTCATCAGCAAGCATACGGTTGATGCCGAAAAGTGTATTGGCTGTCTAACCTGCGTAAAAAAATGTCCGACTAAAGCCATCAATCCCGCCACACAAACGGTGGATAAGGAGAAGTGCCTGGCCTGCTTTGGGTGTCTGAATAATTGCCCTGCTGATGCCGTGGTCATGGAGTACGGAGGCGAGCGTTTATACGGCTTTCCGGAATATCTCAAGCGAAACAAAATCACGATTATGGAACCGCCGGAATTCAGCACTTGCAGTTTGTGATTATAATATGGAATGCCTTTGCCAGATTGACTAATCCAGCAGGTGATGCGGTGAAAATTATGATGAGGCAATAATTGTTCTTTGTTACTATAATAATTGGATGATTGACAAAATGACTAGAGAGTTTAGGGTTGTTATCAGATTACGCGTGCGTTTTACGAAAACAGGACAACTGAAATGAAAATACCCATCTACCAAGTTGACGCCTTTGCATCTAAAGTTTTTTCCGGCAATCCAGCGGCAGTTTGCCTGCTTGATACGTGGATTGACGATCGGCAACTTCAATCTATTGCCGCAGAAAACAATTTGTCGGAGACTGCCTTTCTTGTCCGCAATGATGAAGGATTTGATCTTCGATGGTTTACCCCGACCACAGAAGTAACTCTTTGCGGACACGCTACATTAGCCAGCGCCTTTGTTCTTTTTGCCTATCAGGGATGGCCTGCAGAAAAAATTACTTTTCAAACCCGCAAGAGCGGACAACTGATAGTTTATAATCATGGTGATCTTTTGGAAATGGATTTCCCTTCAAGGCCTGTTCATCCCATATCAACACCAGCCGGACTAACGAAGGCACTTGGGGTTGCGCCGGAAGAAATATTCGGTTCAGCAGAAGATCTGCTTGTGGTTTTGAAAAGCGAGAAAGCTGTACGTGAAGTGCAACCCGACTTTGGCGGGCTTGAGCAGGTTGAGTGTCGAGGTATCATCATTACAGCCAGAGGAGATCACAGCGATTTCGTCTCGCGCTTTTTTGCGCCCCGCTTTGGTGTGCCAGAAGATCCGGTAACTGGTTCCGCGCATTGCGTACTGATTCCCTATTGGGCAAGTGTACTTGGTAAGAACAATCTGCATGCTTTTCAGGTTTCGAAGCGAGGTGGTGAGTTGTTCTGTGTAAATGACGGCGAGCGGGTGAAGATATCCGGTAAAGTGGCCATCTACATGGAAGGCACGATAACGATATAAAACCAAGTTGCTTTCAAAAAATAAACTATGAATTTTTGAAAGCTTACTTGGTTTTATGCCCTGCAAATCAACCTCTTAATGTTTGATAGCAACTTGGCATAAAAGTTTGGCTAATGATGCTTACGCAAATAATTCTCCAGCCGGTTTAACCCTTCTTCAATGTTGGTAAGCGAATTAGCATACGAAAACCGTAAAAACCCTTCACCGCTGCTGCCGAAATCAATACCCGGAGATACTCCTACCTTTACTTCTTCGATAATCCGGAAGGCTTCTTTGTAGGAATCGGCGCAGAATCGCCGGGCGTCAGCAAATACATAGAAAGCTCCGGTTGGTTCAACATGAATGATGAACCCCATTGCGGAAAGGCGCTTTAGCATATAGCGGCGGCGTTCGTCATAGGTTGTTCTCATCGCGGCGACATCATCTACCGCCTGAGTCAGTGCCGCGATCCCCGCCCATTGAATAAACCCATTGGCGGAAATCATGAAATTCTGATGAATGCGCTGCATCACTTTGGTGAACTCTTTGGGGAAGATGCAATATCCCAAACGCCAGCCTGTCATGGCATACAATTTGGAAAAACCATTGATAACAAAGGCCTTATCTGTAAATTCCAGAATGGAATGCGCCTTCCCCTCATAGACCAGACCGTGGTAGATTTCATCGGAGATTATGTATTGCCCTTCAAATTGCGCGATATGCCGCAATTGTTCGGGAGTCATGACAATGCCTGTGGGGTTCGATGGCGAGTTGATGATGATTCCTTTTGTTCTACTCGACAGGCTCTTTTCAATATCCTTCGGTCGATATTGAAATCCCTCTTCCGGGAAAGTTTTAATCTCTTTGAGCTTGCCTCCGGCGGCAGAAATAAAATTTTGATAACAGGGGTAGCGTGGATTAGAAATGATTACTTCATCGCCATGATCCAAAAGCGCGAGCATCACAAATAATAACGCCGGCGAAGTGCCGGTACTCACTAATATCTGCTCCGGAGTAATCGATACGCCATATTCACTAAAATAAAAATGGCAGATGGCTTCGCGCAGCTCCAGCAATCCAAGGGCGTGGGTATAGCTGGTTTTATTGTTTTGCAGCGCTGCAATCGCCGCTTGCGTAATCACGCGGGGAGTGGGGAAATCCGGTTCGCCTACCTCCATGTGGATAACGTGCTCACCTGCGCGTTCCAACTCCTGTGCTTTGGCCATTACATCCATAACAATGAAAGATGTAAATTCTGACGCTCTCTTTGATATCATTGATACTCCGGTATCTAATCGTGATGATGATGTTTGTGGCTATTTTCCGCAACACCGCACAATAGCTGGCCGTTATTACAAGTGCTGGATTCAAATTGCAGCGTAGGATGATCAATCTTGAATTTTTCAGAAAGAATCAATCGAACCGCTTGAGCCAGTTGATCAACCTTGCCCAGCATTTGATCGGGAACAGTAATATGGACAGCAAGCGCGATACTTTCCGCCGCCGGATTCCAGACGTGCAGGTCATGAATTTCTTTTATGCCATCAATGGCCTCAAGCTCCTTTTGAATCTCCTGCAAGTCTATACCATGAGGTGTGGCGTTCATCAGAATAAGAATGCTGTCTTTTAATAATCCCCAGCCGCTGAATAATATCATGGCCACAATTATCCACGAGAATAGCGGATCAAGCCAGTACCAGGGCTTGAAAAGCCACACAATTCCCAGTGCCACAACGCCCAAAGATGTAAAAGCATCAGTCAGCATGTGCAGGAAAGCGCTCTTCATGTTTAAGTTTTCTTTGGAGCCGGCATGCAGCATCAGTGCGGAAATTATATTGCCGACAAAACCAAACAGCGCAATCCAGATAACTAATTGTCCCGCTATGGGCTGAGGCTCTTGAAACCTGTGCCACGCCTCGACAGCGATATAGAAACCGGCTCCATACAAAAGCGCTACGCTGATTAAGGTGGCAAATATTTCAACTCGTTTGAAACCGAATGTATGCCTGACTGTCGGGCCGCGTTTGCCGATAATCAGCGCGGCATAGTTGATGACCAGAGAAATGAAGTCGCTTAAATTATGGAGCGCATCGCTGATGAGAGCCATACTTCCCGCGATAATACCGCCGTAAATCTGAACAATAGGTATGATCAGGTTCATGACCATGGAAACAACTAAGCGCTTGCCCCATGATGCTTCGGTACTACTATGATTTGAATGATGATGTGTTGACAATGTTCCTCCTGACTATTTTTATTGTGAAACTCCAATTCCGAAAGCGGAGCGTAGCGGAATTGGTAAGCTGAACAATCCCGCACAGCGGAGGGTATGAACCCCACAGTTTGCTTTGGGGTTCGTACCCGTGATTACAGTAGCACATCTCGGCATCTTTGGAAATCTTGTTTTTTTGAATTAAATTCTTATTGACAAAATGCTCTCAAAAAATTAAAATACATTTCAATCCGCTACCAGAGAAGCTCGGCAGCGGATTTTTTGTGAGATTCCAATTCCAGAAGTAAGTAAGCCCGGCGAATAACCTAAACAACCTAAAGGTTACTATAGGGTCACACGTGCTGGGCGCAGTGTACACACGAGGGCATCTGCAACGCTGAAATTGGCTGATCGTAATGAGACTCCAATTATGTAAGCGTAGTAACCTAAAGGTCATCTGCGACGCAACAGAATTGGTTAGTCGAATTATCCCGCATAAGCGGCAATTTTAAAAGAGAGGTCAAAATGACAAGAAATCATATTTTGATTTACGATACAACACTGAGAGACGGCACACAAGGCGAGCAGATAAATTTCTCCGCGGAGGAAAAGATGCGCATTGCGCAGCGCTTTGATGAAGCCCACTTCCATTACATTGAAGGCGGCTGGCCCGGTTCCAATCCTAAAGACATGCGCTTTTTTGAAATGGCCAAGGCTGTTGCGTTTAAGAATTCAAAATTAACGGCATTTGGCAGCACGCGCAAGCCCCATATTCGTGCTGAATCCTGTCCTAATCTCAAAGCGCTGGTAAAAGCCGGTACTCCCGCTGTGACTATAGTGGGAAAAGCGTGGGATCTTCATGTAACTGAAGTTCTTAAAATTGATCCAGAAGAAAATCTGGCCATGATTCGAGACTCGATTGAATATCTAAAATCCCTGGGCAAAGAAGTGCTTTTTGATGCCGAGCATTTCTTTGATGGCTATAAGAATAATCCCCGTTACGCAGCCAGAGTTGTAAAAACTGCGCTGTCTGCCGGAGCGGACATGATTGTTTTTTGTGATACCAACGGCGGTACCATGACCCATGAAATCAGCACAATTTTGAAGAAAATATTTGATTCAGTTCCTCCTAATGTCAGCGGTATTCATGTGCATAATGATTGCGGACTTGCCGTTGCCAATTCACTTGCCGCCGTGCAGGAAGGAATCAAAATGGTACAGGGAACGATTAACGGGTATGGCGAAAGATGCGGCAATGCCGATTTAATTCCGATCATTGCCAATCTGCAGTTGAAAATGAATAAATATTGTTTGCCTACGGAATCTATCCGGCAACTGACCAATCTTTCTTTTTATATCAGCGATGTCGCTAACATTCTGCCGCTGAATTCAAGGCCATTTGTCGGGCGCAGCGCCTTTGCGCATAAGGGCGGCATTCATGTCAACGCGGTTGTAAAAAATTCAGAAGCCTACGAACATATAAAGCCGGAAACTGTCGGCAACTCTCGCCGCGTTCTGGTCTCCGATATGGCTGGCCGCAGCAATGTTGAATACAAAGCCAAAGAGCTGGGTATTGATCTGGCTAAAAACACTACTCTTAGTAAAAAAATTGTGCATGAAGTCAAACTTATGGAAGATAGAGGATTTCAGTTTGATGCTGCCGATGGATCTCTATCGCTTTTGATTAAAAAAGCAATCGGAGAATTCGTTGATCCGTTCACGCTGGAGTGCTTTAGCGTAGTCACTTCACGCACAGAGAATAACGCTTGTCTTTCTCAGGCAACAATTAAAATATCGGTTGCCGGTGAAGAAGAGTTAACCGCTGCTGAAGGAAATGGACCGGTTAACGCCCTGGATCACGCGCTGCGTAAGGCTCTGACTAAATTCTATCCTCAGATTAAAAAAATGCATCTGGTTGATTTCAAAGTGCGCACACTGGAAGGTTCAGAAGGAACGGCCGCTGGCGTCCGGGTGCTTCTTGATTCCACGGATGGTGAGGAACTCTGGAGCACTATCGGCGTTTCTGAAAATATTATTGAAGCAAGCTGGCAGGCACTTGTCGATAGTATCCAATATAAACTCAGCAAAGACAAAGCTAACAAAAAATCAGCGCCCTGATAATTATAAGTGCATTCTGCTAATTTTGTTGCCAAATCGCTTAATTCCTGATATGGATTAGACGTTGCACAAGGCAACAACTAATACCATTTCGATTTCAAAGGATAACGCGGCGGCAAGGAGGAGGTACCGGAAGCGTATTGTACATACGCTGAGGAAGCCGACGACGCAGCCAACAAAGTTAGCCAAAGAAAGCGAATTGGTATAATCGGGGAGTCAGGCATTGCTGTCTATTCACAGCCAAAACCCGCAAATGCGTCTCATTAAGCAAGCTGTTGATGTACTGCGCGGAGGCGGGGTAATAATTTATCCAACCGATACGGTTTATGGATTAGGTTGTGATTTATCCAGCAAAAAAGGAATCGAAAGAATTTACGAACTGAAAAAAAGAAACAAAAAACAGCCATTGAGCTTTGTCTGCTCGGACCTCAAACATATCAGCCAATACGCCAAAGTCACAGATTACGCCTACAAGACAATGAAAAGGCTTTTGCCGGGACCGTACACATTTATCCTGGAAGCGTCTCGTCTAGTGCCGAAAATAATCTTACCCAAAAGGACAACAACGGGAATTCGGGTGCCGGATAACCAGATTTGTCTGGCACTGATAAGAGAACTGGGGCAGCCGATAATCAGCACCAGCGTGAAATCAGCGGATGGCGAAGACCTGGGCGATCCTTACGCAATAGCAGAGAATTTTGGCCGTATTGTGGATATGATTATAGATGGCGGCGTTATTATCCCGGAGCCGTCCAGCGTCATCAGCCTTGTTGATGACGATATTGAAGTACTAAGAATTGGTAAAGGCGATGTAAGCGCCTTTATTTAAAATACAAAAGGCCGTGCCGCATTTTTTATAGATAGTCGCAAGAATGACTATCGGCGCACGTAAGCGCAAAAATGTCGGCGGCCAAAAAGGACTTTTATGAAACACACGATGTTGATCAACGCTGTGCATAAAGAGCAGATGCGCATGGCAACCGTTGACGAAAAAGGAAAGCTCATTGAATTTAATATCCAGATGTCGGTCAAAGAACCAATTACCGGCAATATTTACAAAGGCAAGGTGCTAAAGGTTGAACGCGGCCTGCAGGCTGCCTTTGTTGATTACGGCGGCGGCAAAGATGGCTTTCTGCCGCTGCGGGATGTCAGCCCCGAATATTTAGCCGACTCGGAAAACGGCCATAACGGCAGCAAGCCTGTGCTCAAAGCCGGCCAGGAAATAATCGTTCAGGCTGTAAGAGAACCTAGCGGCAACAAGGGCGCGCTTTTAACAGGTTACATTTCTCTTCCCGGCAGATATCTGGTTTTGCTTCCCAACAAACCGGGCAGCGGTATCTCCCGCAAAATTGAAGATGAAGAAGACCGGCAGAAAATAAAAAACCTCATGGGCCAGCTTAAAATCCCCGACGACATGGGATTTATCGTGCGCACTGCCGGAATCAATCGCACCAAACAGGAAATTCACCGCGATTACCAATTGCTGATGCGCATTTGGAAAGAGATCTACAAAAAAGCAAACGCAAGTCATGCGCCGCTTTTGATTTATCACGAAACAGACTTTGGCGTGCGCTCTCTGCGCGATTATCTGACACTGGAAGTGGAAGAAATTCTGGTTGATGATATTGAAACCTTCCGCAAAATGCGTGCTTACATGAAAGCGGGCATGCCCCGCCTTCTCAAAATGATCAATCACTATAAAGAAAATATTCCTCTTTTTGACCAATTCCAACTTGAAGAACAAATACGTGTTATCTATCAGGAGCGGGTAGATCTCAAATCCGGCGGATATATTATTATCAATCCGACGGAAGCAATGATCACAATTGACGTGAATTCCGGCCGCGGTTCAAAACGAACGATCGAAGAAACCGCTTTCAAAGCCAATATCGATGCCAGTGAAGAAATTGCCAGGCAATTGAGATTGCGCGATCTGGGCGGACTTATCGTTATTGATTTTATCGATATGATGGACAAAAAGCATATCGCGGAAGTCGAAAAATCCTTTAAAAAGGCTCTCGCCATTGATAGAGCAAGAATACAGCTTTCACGCATTTCTAAATTCGGGATGCTGGAATTATCGCGGCAGAAAAAACAATCAACCATTCAGGAAATCAGCTATACCACCTGCCCTTACTGCAAAGGAAGCGGCTTGCGGCCATCTCTGGAATACGCTTCTCTGGGAGCATTTCGCAAAATCGAAACGGAAGTGGTCAAAGGCAACTATTCTGAATTAAGAATAATTCTGCCACATGAAATTGCCAGCTACATTCTCAATAATAAAAGAAGCGAACTTTTAAAATTGGAAGCGACATTTGATCTGATCATACATATCTCCGGCAGTACCGAGATGCCCTGGGATAAACTGGAAACGCACCACACGATTAAAGAAATCGTGGACCACGTTTCGGAGATACCTGATTATTCAGAGGAAACTGCGAGTATAAACGGGGAAAGTATCGTGACGGCAAGTGAAGAAAATGGTTCGGAAACACCGGAAGATGTGCCCAAAAAGAAGAGCCGCCGGAGAAATCGCGGCAGAAGAAGAAAGCCACTGGAAACAAAGACGGGGAACGCTTTAACTGATGGTATTCAACCTCTAACACCAACACCGGAAACGGAAGTCACACAGAATAGTGACATTCCAGAAAGCATCCCGCTTATGCTATCAATGCCTTTGTTTGCTGAATCTGAGGGGCAAGATCAGCCGGAACTGAAAGCTCCCCTCCTCATTCAACCGGCCGAACATACCGAAGTTGAGCCAGTTCCAGCAGAACAAGATCCGGCCTTAGGCGTTATCGATAATGAAGAGTAAGTTAAACCAGGAAAAAATAAGCAACCCTGCGGCAATTACGCCGAAAGATGTCGATCCTCGTATATGTGGATTATTAGACGCGGTGAAGCGCGGATGGTACAGGCTAGGAACAGGAGAACTATTTACCGGCTTTAAGGTCACCTGCGACGATATTGTTCTGGATGTGGGATGCGGTGAAGGGAATGCCATACTGTTTTGCGCAAAACAAGGCGCTCACGTTGTCTTTTCGGATATCGATGCGGCAAAAATTAACACTCTGATAGAGAAAGCCAAAGAAACGAAGGCACGAAAAGTTGAAGGCTTCGTTAGTGATACAACGCCATTGCCACTGCCCTGTGAGTACGCGACTAAAATCCTGTCGATGGAGATGTTGGAGCACACGTTAAACCCTGAAAATATTTTGGCGGAGCTAGTCAGAGTGGGTAAGTCTGGCGCTCAGTATTTAATCACAGTGCCTGATTCCCGATCAGAAATGCTGCAAAAACCTGTTGCCAAACCTGTCTACTTTTCGGAGCCAAACCACATTCATATTTTTGATAAAGAAAACTTTGTCCGGCTGGTGGAAAATTCAGGATTAAAAGTGGAAAGATATGATACATGGGGTTTTTACTGGACTGTCTTTATGTCATTATTTTGGATAGTTCATCAACAAGAATGTTTTGATGGTGCCGTTTTGGACTGTATCGAGCCCCCATATCATCCTGTTTTGCAGAGTTGGTCAAATACTTGGGCGGGATTGATGGAATTGAATGGCTCTGAAAAACTTTTAGAATCCTTCGATAAATACTTACCCAAAACCCAAGTAATCATCGCCAGGAAGGAGTAAACTCATTAAAGGAGAGGATTTATGAAACGATTCGTATTAGTGGTCAACAGAGTTATTGATATTTGGATCTGTAAGTGTTACGGAAAATAATAATTTTGTTTTGTATTTGAAAGGTAATTCGCCGATGTCTTTTTTTCGTTCATTAACCCAGGAAAAATCGAAGAAGATATTTCTGATATCTTTTTTTATGTCCTCTCTGTTTCCCGTCCTGATTCTCATTGTCGCCGGCTATTACTACCTGCTCCCGATTCTCGATGCAGCTGAGATCGAAAAACTGAGAGAAGTATTTACTTATGGTGTGATGTTACTCCTCTTCTTTCCCTTGTTGACCTTCTTTCTTATGTTCAGGTGGTTCAGCTTTCTGGAAAGGGTCACGGCCGAAATCACTATAAAGGCAATGGAGGTCAGTACGGGGAAAAAAGACTTTTCGAGTCAGAATCTACAAATCGACGATACTTATCTTTCCAACATACAGACTAAAACCTCTCAAGGAAACGAAGAAAATGAAATACAAAGTATCATCCGTTCCTTCAACGAGATATTCCAGACCGCTGCAGATCAGATCGAGGAGAGAAACCGTATTAAGGAGCTTCTTGCCGGGCTGGTCGCCTTGGCATCGGATCTGACTTCAGAGTTGGATTTTGAGCGCCTCTTTCCGCTGATCATCGGCAAAATTACGGATGCTATGGCTGCCGAACGTACCAGCCTTTACGTGATTGATTGGGAAAAGCGTGAAATTTGGACAAAGGTCGCTGAAGGCATTGGTCAAATACGACTTCCTCTGGGCGAGGGCATCAGTGGTCGCGTTGCCGAGTCCGGAGAGATGATCAATGTGGCAGATGCCTGGGAGCTGCCCTATTTCAATCGGAGATACGACGGATGGAATCACTTCCGGACTCGCTCCGTTTTGTGTATACCCATCAAAGGCCGCCGCGTACGCCATATTGGGGTGCTTCAGGTAATTAACAAAAAAGGAGGGGGTAATTTTGATCAGAATGATGAAATACTCATTAAGGGTTTGGTATCTCAGGTAGGGATCGCCCTTGAAAACGCCCTGCTTGTCGATGAGCTGAAGTTATCCTTTGAAAAATCTATCAGTTCCTTCTCCGCCGTAGTGGACGCGAAGCATCCTTTTACGGCAGGCCATTCAGAAAGGGTTACTGAATATTCCCTGCTTATGGCCGGAGAACTGGGACTCAGCCAAGACCAATGTGAAATGCTAAAGTATGCTTCCCTGCTCCATGACATTGGCAAAATCGGCATCCGCGACGAGCTCTTAACTAAAAACGGCGCCTTCACTCCCGACGAGTGGAAGGAGATGCAGCTACATCCTGTAAAGACGAAGATCATCCTTGAAAAATTCCATTTTCCCGATCATCTCCAGAGGGTTCCGGAAATCGCCAGTAGCCACCACGAAATGGTCAATGGTAAGGGATACCCGGCGGGCATTAAGGGTGACGAAATTCCTTTGGAATCAAAAATTATGGCCGTTGCCGATGTCTTTGACGCCCTCACATCGAAACGGGACTATCCCAAGTACGCTTTTGGTGATATTCTAATGGATGATCGAATGCCCATAAGCAGGGTCATTGCCATTTTACAGGGCGATTCGGGGACTCATTTCGATCCCGTTGTCATTGATGCATTTCAACGCTGCCTAAAAAAGGCGCTTCTCCGCTACCGGGGCAAACACTTCCCACCGGAATATGTGGACGAATTTTTATCTATCGAGCCAAAGAAAACGGATGCAACCTAATACATGTATGGAAGAAGGACATCTGGAGTTGATCGATGACGAACAGACGTATCTTCCCGAAATAATCGTAGATGATGAAATGTCAGGCAACGGCATCCTGCCAAATGTTACGGGTTTGTATGTCTACATCTGTCCCGCATTTATCGTTAGCGGGGTACCTTTATCTATTACTTCATGACAATCTTCTTCAATCGTAGAATTATCATAATCTGACCAGCCATAGCTATCTACATAACGCTTATGTGGCTTA
>Ga0247841_10004338_pt1 | contig 24563 bp, 25 predicted proteins | sample LaCruzMarch2015__2_FD_192410 | JGI IMG/M metagenome (GOLD analysis project Ga0247841, IMG submission 192410) | Freshwater microbial communities from meromictic Lake La Cruz, Castile-La Mancha, Spain - LaCruzMarch2015_18m | ecosystem: Environmental > Aquatic > Freshwater > Lake | place: Spain... | reverse complement strand
CCCTACTTCTGAAGAAAGAAATTGATCTTCGTTTGAAAAGAGTGTTTGATATACAAAAGAGATACGGAATACCGATGCAATAATAAGTGAATTACGGTAACCGTTTATTATTATCTACTGCGGCACTACAGGGTAGCACGATTAACCTAGCCTACTAGAGAATTTACCAATTTAATCAGTTTCTTGTAGAGCGTCATTGCCTCAGCCCTGGAGTGGCCGATACAAACCGCGCCGAAGCGTCCGTATCCGCGCACCATCCCCGGCATAAAAACTAGGGCTCCCTTTTTGGTGTTTTTGTTAAAAGATATTTTGCTCGATGCCACAGCCTCGATTATTTGATTTGGCCATAGCTTTTTATACTTTTTGTTCTCAATGAAATCCATCGAATGATAATAAATCGGAGTCTTTCCGCATTGTAGGAGACCTGATTTGCGATTATATCTAGCGCCAGTTAGAAAATAAGCAATTCTAAAAGGATGAGTAGTTCCACCTTTACGCAAATTAATCTCGATGGGATAAACGGTCGGATTTTTCCACTTGGAGTCATATGTCACAACATAGTCAATCGCAAAGTTTCCGACAACACCCTGCTTGGCTAGCCAAGCAACAATTTTCTCGCCTTCCCGAATAATAAGTTTCCGATGAGATTCTAGACTCGGAAATTCACACCCCAAATATAGCTGTTTATCTTCTCCGCCCAGGATTTGCTCATGCGTCGAGACGATTCTATATTCATGATTCGAAGTAATCAAAACCTGGGTACTGGGCGAACATTTGTTCACCGCTTCGATGTAAAGTTCAACGATACCGCCGCTAACATTGAACCTTTGCTTGTATTCTTCGTAAGTTGCGTTTGGATTCTGGAAACTCGCAAACTTCTCGAAGTGCCGCCTAATCAACCTGGTCAAATTCTCACTTGGAATCTTCTTCAGATCAGCTTTTTCGAAGTCAAGCATCTCGCCGAGTGCAAAAATACAATTTCCCTTCCCCGAGGAAGAGTAATTACGCTTCACCATCAATCGCCTTGTTTCTGGGTATTTTTTAGCTAATCTGGCCATTGCGTCGCAAAGCTTACTGAAAGTCTTAATATCACTGATTCCCGGCACCAAATTCGCTTTAGACAACCGAAAAACTTTTCTTGCCCCACTTTTTGTCCCGACAAAATCAAATTTTTCGTCAGAACCAAAAAGCGGAATTCCAAGTTTTACGGACAGACTTCTTTCGGCGACCGTCGGGTTGTAGCAACGTAAAAAGGTCAGTTTGGGGTTGGTTACCGCTTTTTTTATCCTCGTGATATTTTTCTGGCTTTCCAGGATTTTTTGCGTCAGAGAAATCCCACGATCGTCCTCTATCTCTATTAACGTCAGCCTTGATAATTTTTCCTCAAACTCTTCTTGGTTATCAGAAATCTGTTTTATGTAGTAATTGATCAACTCCTTATTAAACCCCCCGGATACAACGTATATAATCCGGGTATTTTTATACTTCAGGAGAAAAAGAAAAAACAGCATCCTTTCTTCGTAAAACTTAAGGCCACTAACGTTGCTTAGATCAACGCTTTTGGGATGATTTAACCCCGAGATCACAACAAAATATCTTTCGCCTCTATAGTTAAAATCTAGAAGTTTAGACTTCCTGCGCAATTGTCTTTTTAAAGCAACTTTTTTATCCATCTTATTGAAATGAATCCGTTATTGATGTATGTTTTATTCGGTTTGCAGAAAGCCTCCAGAGTAAAACATAAAAGGAAAATCTTATCAATAACCCAAAACCATCCGCCAGACAAGCAATCCTTGATGAGGCATCAAGACGAGGCATCAAGGTTACAAATATATACCCGGGCAAGGTAGATTGTCTTGAGTGTGGCCGCCAAACCGAATACCTTTGCAGACAATTTATATCAAAAACGTCATCTCTTGCCTACTATGCTTGCCAAAATAAAGATCTTACAAAAGTGTTTTTAAATCAAGCCGGCCTGTCTTGTCCAACAGGTAAAATTTTCAAAATCAATCAAATGGATGATGCAATCGCTTTTATCAGGGAAATTGGTTGGCCGGTTGTCATAAAACCGGTGTCCTCAAGTAAAGGTGACCAAGTTTATGCCAATATAAAGAATGAGGACCTCATCAAAGAGATTTGGGCCAAGATTTTTTCTCACCACAAAGAGTATCTTGTAGAAAAATATTTTGTCGGGTCAGACTACAGATTTTTTGCGACAGTTGAAAAGGTTGTTGCTGTGACCAATCGCATTCCCGCCAATGTCACTGGCAATGGTGAGCACACAATTTCTCAGTTGATAGAAGCCAAGAATTCTCAACCAGATCAATTCGTCAAAATTATAATTGATGACGTTTTACTTAAGAAACTGTCTGCGCAAGACATGAGCTCGGATTCTGTGCCAAGAAGCGACGAAAAAGTTTTCTTGCGAGACAATGCTAATCTCTCGACTGGGGGAGAATTAGTTGACGTAACCGATTTGGCAAGCGAAGAGTTCAAACAAATCGCGGTCAAGGCGGTTCGGTCAATTCCCGGTCTAATGTATGCCGGAGTGGATATCATCGCATCGGACATCAAGAACAGTCCGTCTTCGGATAATTACACCATTATTGAACTAAATGCCAGCGCCAGTATTGCCATGCACCAGTTTCCCCCAGAAGGCAAACCGCGCGATGTTGCCGGAGCTATCGTTGACCTAATGTTTCCTGAAACGAAGGGTGAATAATGTTTGAAGATTTCAATATTGCCTCAAGACTCATCTTGGAGGAAGCTCGATCGCGGGGAATTAATACTAGCTTTGTTTACAAAAATTTTGCCAAAATGCAATTTGGCAACCACATAGAATACCTCCACGCTCAAATCAGCTCCAAAACAACCGCTGTCGCCCGAAGAATTTGCGCGGATAAGAATATCACTAAAACCTTTCTTCGCTCGGCAGGAATTTCGGTTGCAGACGGTAAGGCGTTCACACCCGATCAGCTCGACGAGGCTAAACAATACATAAGCGGTCAAAACCACCCATTTGTAATAAAACCCGCAACGGGGGGGATGGGAAAAGATGTCTTTTTAGATATTAATAATGAGGATCAGCTGGAAATTGCCTGGAAAAAAATGGATCCCAAAACTGAATTAATAGTTGTTGAAAGGCAATTTTCGGGCGAAGAATACAGACTCATGGTCACCCGCGAGAAATTTCTCGCGGCAACGAAAAGAGTTCCCGCCAATGTCGTTGGAGATGGTGTCAATACAATTGCCCAGTTAGTTGAGCAAAAAAACAGCGATCCGAGACGAAGTGATGACACTCACGACCCGATCGTGAAAATTCGGCTAGATGACACGGCATTGTTTCATCTTGAACAATCAGGCTATTCTCCAGATTTCATTCCCGAAAAATCCCAAACCGTATATATCAGAAAAAATTCTAATATATCCACCGGTGGCGACAGCTATGATTATACGGACAAAATTCATGACACCGTTAAAGAGATCGCGCTTCGAACAATCAAGGCTATTCCCGGACTGGCCTGGGCCGGCATCGATTTCATGTCGCAAGACACCGCAACAGAACAAAAACCAGATGATTACATCATTGTCGAAGTCAATTCCAGCCCCGGAATCGATATGCATCATTTCCCTTATTCTGGACAGCCCAGAGATGTAGCTCGTGATTTAATCGATTTGCTTTTCCCGGAAACCGCTTCGAACTAGCTCGGGAGTCTGACGCCTTCAATGTGACACAAAGCCACGGCAATCGCATCAATAGTATCATCCTGAGTGATTTTGCAGTTTCTCACCTGAAGACCAACCATTTTTATCATCTGGTCTTTGGTCGCGTGGCCATAACCGGCCACCGACAATTTAATAACGTTCGGTTTATACTCAAAAATGTCCAGCTTCGCCCTCTTGCCAACCAATATGGCCACACCGCGCGCATGAGCTACCGAGATCCCGGTTTTAACATTTTTGACAAAAAAAATCTCCTCGATTGCCAGCTCACCCGGAGAGTGTTTTTTGATCACTTTTTCAAGCTCGCTAGCAATCAATTCCAGACGATCCGGCAGCGGAGTATTGGCTTTTGTCTCAACACAGCCACAATCCAAAAGCTCGGTAGATTTATTTTTGGCTTTTCTCACCACCGACCAACCGCACTTTCCCGTCCCGGGGTCAATACCGAGAACAACCCTGTTAGTTTCTGCCAAAACCCTCCTTGAATAGCCTACCCCAAGTTACTACTTACATTTGTTATGTCGTCTAGTTCGTCAAGCGTTTCCAAAAGCTTAACTGCCCTTCCCGACTGCTCTTCATTTAGCTCGATTGTAGTGTTTGGTTCCCACGAAAGCTCGGCCGACAGAACTGTCATATTCGCCACTTCCAGAGCAGTTTTAACTTTAAATAAATCCTCCGGTTTTGTGTAAATCAAAAAAGCTTCATTATCAGTTGCATAATCCTCTGCTCCGGAATCAATAATCGCCATCTCGGCTTCGTCTTTTGAAACGCTGCCAACTGCTCTAATTACCCCTTTTCGGGAGAAAAGATAGGCCACGGAACCGGATTCGGCTAATTTGCCTCCAAGCTTGTTAAAAATCGATTTGATCTCACCTGAAGTCCTATTTTTATTATCGGTCAGAGTCTCAACCAATATGGCCGTACCGCCAAGACCGTATGCTTCATAAGTTACTTCTTCGATCTGCGCTCCGCCCAATTCGCCCGTGCCCCGCTTGATTGCCCGTTCAATTTTATCCTTGGGCATATTGGCCGTTCGCGCCTTATCGATGGCTAAACGCAATTGAAAATTCATGGTCGGACCACCACCGGAGCGCGCTGCGACTGAGATCGTATTAGCGATTTTGGTAAAAAGATTACTTTTTCGAGCGTCCGTAGCCGCCTTTTGATGCTTGGTTGTTGCCCACTTGCTATGACCCGACATAAAACTCCTTATTATAATGCCCTTGTACTCGTCACGATTACGGTCTAGATTATAGTCAACAGACTGATCTGATACAAGACTTGAGAATGCGGTCCTTGACAAGGAGGGACTCGCGATGACAAGACACATCCACGCCCTAGTGGCACATCCCCTAGTCATGGAGGTCGCTGAAACCCTGGCGTCGGGAGAAACACCAGACGTCTGCCTCCATGTACGTGAAGGCACCGATCCCAAGACCACAGTCCCCTACGATGTAGTGGTAGTAGACGTTGGAGGCGTAGATTACGTTCTTACATGTCTTCGCGCTCAGTCGTTCGCCCTCATTCCCGGAGCATCAGTCATATGTCTTGCTCCGGGCGAGATGCGCGGCCACCCCGAAGGCGTGATTCACAGTCACACGCTCGGGGAGATGCGGAGACAACTCGTTGAGCTGGGTTTCTTCGGTTGACTTCGGGGCGGAAGTAGAGTAGTTTGGCCAGATTAGCACCTTGCGACAAAAACCGCCTTTCAAGGCGGGTATACGGAAGGAGTGGTGCGCAATGCGCACCTACAGCGAGATCGGCTGCGGAGTGATCGCTGCCCTCGCGGCGGCGATCTTGGCCCTCGTCCTCGTGGCGCCAGCCGCCTGGGCCCTAGACGTTTGGGTCCAGGTTGGCCCCCCGGCGGTGGTGCAACCACCACCGGTCATCATCATCCAGCAGCTGCCGCCGTGGGCCTGTGGGCCCATGGTAGTGCAGCAACAGTTTCCACCCCAGCCTGGCTGGGGTGGCCCACCACCGTGGGCCTTCGGACCCCCGCCCCAACAGTTCGTCGTTCGGCAGCTGCCGCCGTGGGCCTGTGGGCCCATGGTAGTGCAGCAACAGTTCTCCCCGCCTCATCGGGCCCACGGCCCGAGAGGCGGGGGAACCCAACCCCAGGGATGGGGTTGGGACGAAGGACCTCGCGGGAGGTCCGTCGTCTGGTAACACAGCTGGCTGCGGGGCGGCATGATCTACCGCCGTCCCGCAGCCACCCCGTTTGGGTCAGAGCCGGTCTCGCTCCAATCCCCCCGGAGCACCCTCGGACTGGCTCTGGCTCTTGTCGACAGGCCCAACTGTCGACGCAAAGGCCCCGGGTATCACCCGGGGCCTTGCTCTTTTAAAACACATACCGAGTACTACATAGCGCTTTTAGCTGCCCAACCGCTATTTTTCAAATCAAATTCAATCGCCCCAAGCTCATCCGTTCTAAAAATTTTCATCCCAAAACCCACCAGTACGTCGATCGTAGCCTGCGCCGGATGGCCATATCTATTATTTTTTCCGACCGAAATCACCGCATCTTTTGCCCCGGTTGCCGAAAACATTTTTTCGCTAATTCCATTTGCCGAACCGTGGTGCGAGATTTTTATAACATCTGATTTCAGATTTGATTTAAGCTGTTCGCCGACAACTCTATTTTGCACCTTTGTTTCAGCGTCACCCAAAAGCATTATCCCGCTTGATGGAGCATCCAATTTCATCACCAATGAGCTATCGTTGGTCGAAGTACTTTCCAAGCTGCCGGCTGGCGGAGAGAAAACGTCCATCGCGTAAAAGTCCGCCAGTTTGACTTGCTCGCCTTTTCTAACCTCGGTCTCGGGAATATTTTTTTGGCTAATTTTTTGGGCAAGTCTTTGATAAATATTAGAGCTTGAATCCTTGCCACTAACATAAATCCCACCGATTTTGTACGAATCCAAAACGTATTCAAGTCCGCCAATATGGTCCGAATCAGGATGAGTCAAAAAAACAAATTCGATCTTGCGATCCATCGGTGGCATCGTCTCGTTCAACTGCTCAACGATTTTTTTATCCGGGCCAGCGTCAACCAACACCTGTGTCGAATCTGGCAAATTAAATAAAGTTGCATCACCTTGGCCAACATCAAGAAAAAAGGCTCTAGCTAGCGTCTCTTCGTTCGGGCTAGCTTTGACAAGACCAAAATAGTAAACCCAAAAACCCGAACCCAATAGAACCAATACCGAGATAATGACTTCAAACCTGTTTTTGTTGTTTTTGGTCATATTTCATCGTGATGTAAAAAACCACCATCACAACAAGCAAATAATAAACCAACAAGCCGCCAAGACCAAAACCCGTCAAACTAAACACACCCACCGTTGGTAGAGAAAAAATTTCAATAACCTTCTTTATATATAACACCGGTAGACCCAAAAAGATATTGCAAAGCAATGCCAATTCAATATTGGCAAGCCCAATAACTAGTAATATTGCCACCAGAAGCATTGCCAGTGGCACTAGCGGCAAAATGAAAATGTTTGAAAAAAGCCCGATCAAAGTGACCGTACCAAAATGATATAAAATTATCCCGAAACAAAAGATTTGGGCGCAAATCGTCTCGGCGAGAATTTTGATCAAAGTCTCAAATCGCGGAATCTGAATAAGGCCGATAACTTTCTCTGAGAAAAAAATACCCGTCGTTGCCACAAAGCTAAGCTGGAAGCCAATGTCATAGATTAAAAATGGATTATATAGCAACATCAGCACTCCAGCTAAAGTAAGCAAATTCAAACCCTGCGATTTTCGACCAGCCATCTTGCCAATAATGGCGCATAGACCCATAATTGCCGCCCGCACTACTGAGCTTGAACCGCCAGAAAGCAGACAAAAACCGATTAATCCACCGATACTCAGCCAAAACGCCGCCCGCTTGCCCGTATATTTTCGCAGCAATCCAAACATAACCACTAAAATAATCGAGACATTATAGCCGGAGACTGCCACAATATGAGTCAACCCGGATTTTTTAATTTGCGAAGAAAAGGTATCGGAAAATTCCGGATCACCAAATAGCAAACCCTTGGCAAGCTGCCCGGCATTGCCGGGCATCAAGACCAAAAACACACTATTGATTTTATCCGTCAAGATTGCAAAAGATTTCCTCACACTCTTATGCGAACTTACAAATTTTATTTCGTCGGTCTCAACCAGTTGCTCCGTCTGATAGCGCGATAAATAATAACTTTTATACTCACCCGCCACCTTCACTTGTTCTTGGCTAAAACAAACTTTCAAATCATCAGACAGCTCAAACTGCTTATCAGACTTTGTTTTGACTGCTAAATTTCCTTGTTCACTCTTGAGACCAAGTTCAAGAAAACTACGCCCGATCGGCTTGACGCTCTGCAGAGTATAGATTCCACAACCCGGGACCACCGGCCGAATATAAATTGTTTTATAAACTATCGGGAGCATAGTTCCGCCAAAAAAGACTACTACAAGCAGCAGCGGAAGCGGATTCTTTCTTAAAAGCGAAAATGATAACGAAATTATAGCGATCGGCAGCGGCAAGAAAAGTAAAATTTTAAGCCCCGGCCAACTCAAAAGTGTTGAAGATATCACTCCAAGAGCTAGGGCGAGCAAAAAAATAAGCGGCAAGTTTACAACGTTGATTTTCTTTGACAGCCACTTAATCATTTAGGATAATGTTATCAATAACTATGAAAAATCAAAAAAATATTACAAATCTTTTGATTGCCAGTGCCCTCGTGGTAGTCATAACCGTCTTCGGTCTGGTCACAAACTCCAAAATTCAAGCGGATGTGATTTATCCCGGATATTCAAGTGTACAGGTTCAACTCAAGGTTAAATCAACAAAAAAACAAGATTTCGAAGCCGAGATTAAACTCTTGCCGACCGACCAGACCAAAAAGTACAATTTCAAAAAGCGAACCTTCACAGTCGAAGCAGGTGAGACAACTATCAACTGGACAGTCCGAAAAGTTTTACCGGGAACCAAAAAGATTGTGGTTAGCTCAACCGCCGGAACTTTCAGCCCATCAAGTATCATCACTTCTTTGCCGGAAAATGAAAAAGCTTCGGCAGGGCCGTTTCGGCTTGATCTAACCGGCGGGGATAACTCGGCCGCAATCACCGTTACGCCAGCGCTAACTCAAACTCCGCGGTCAACATTCACGCCAGTTGCATCAGCAACCGCCTCTATTCCGGTACCAGCAGTACCGGCTGCGCCCGCTGCTACATCTGCTACTGCCTCCAATGACTATCTTTCCCTCCCTGGCGGCCTCTAGTTTTAAAAACAAACTATTTTACGCGAAGTGCGTCCCTTATTGACCTAAATTAGCGTATTAATTATCGACTGTTTTCAGTCATTGCGAGTGACCGTAAGGAACGAAGCAATCTGTGATCAAAATGAGATTGCTTCGACAGGTGAATTAGGCGAAAGTTCCACCCTTTCGCCGCGCAATGACGGCGATTATTCTCCTTTCACAAAGAATACATCAGGGAAGAATAGGGGGCTAGCAGTTGAAAATTACAACGCTGATTGGCCTAATGTATGTATAGACAAAGCGTCGATAAATTAGTAAACTCCTCCATTGAGGAGTCTCGATTATGAAAAAACAATCAGCTGCCACAAAACAAATTGAGGAACTTAAAGCCGGCTGGCAGAGAACACAAGCCGATTTTGACAATTACAAAAAACGTACCGAGCAGGAAAGATCTATTTGGATTGAAGAGGGCAAGCTAGAGTCATTCAAATCCCTTTTGCCGATTTTGGACAATTTGACTGCCGCCACAAATCACATTCCAGCCGATAAGACAAACGACAGCTGGTCCCAGGGCATAGTCTTTATCGCCAAACAGATTGAATCGAGCTTGGCCGATCTGGGAATCACCAGGATTTCGCCGCAAGTCGGAGAAAAATTTGATCACAACACCCAAGAAGCCGTAGCAACCGAAAAGAGTGATCGAGTTGACGCAGGGTGTATAATAAGTGTAGATTCTCTCGGTTACAAAATTGGCGAGAAGGTCATTCGCCCCGCCAGAGTTAAAGTGAAGGAGTAGCATGACAAAAGAAATCAAAAAACTTCGAAGATCGTCAAAGGATCACGTTATCGCCGGTGTATGCGGCGGTCTAGGCGAGTATTTTGAAGTCGACCCTTTGATTTTTAGATTGATTTTCGCAATTTTAGTCGTATTCGGCGGCACCGGCATTTTAGCCTATATTATTCTCTGGATCTTGATCCCTCAGGACACCGATAATACACGCAGCCATGACTTTGGCGAAAATGTCAAAGAGGGCGCCAACAAGATGGCCGAGGAAATTAAGGATGTGAAAATTCAAGGAAACGGACGATTTATCGCCGGCGCCATTATTCTGACAATCGGCTTGATTTTCCTTGTCAACAACTTTTTCCCATTTTTTGGACTAGGTATAAAAAAATTGTGGCCGCTGCTAATCATTGTTATCGGCGCAAGCATTCTGCTTAACCCTTCCAGGAGAGATTAATGTCTTTTTCAAAACTTTTTTGGGGTCTTATCATCATCTTTATCGGCATTTGCCTCTTACTTACCAACTTTGATCTTATGAGTGCGGAAAGTTTGGCGCATATCTGGAGATTCTGGCCGGTGTTTTTGGTAGTCATTGGTCTTTCGATCATGGCCAAAGGTAGCGGAAAAATTTTAGGAGGGCTTTTAGGCGCTATCGGTTTCTTAATCTTAATCGGATTGTTTGCGACCTTCATATACCCGCCTACTAGGGCGTATTTAACAAAAGAATCAGTTGACGCAAAAGTCACGAACATCTCGGAGCCATTAAGCGATGGGGCCGAACTGGCGAAAATTGATATTCTCGCTGGAGCGACAAATTTGACCATAGCCGGTGGGTCTTCGCAGCTGGTAGAAGGCCGGATTGAAAGCGGTTTCGCCGATATTTCGACTAAACGCTCGACGGAGAATAACACGGACACCTTCAAGATTTCCTCGCACGGCTTTTCGATTCCATTTTATGCCGACAAGGATTCGTGGAATCTAAAAGTTACCGACCAATTACCGATTGATTTGTCGATTAACGTCGGCGCCGTTGATGCGAATATCGATCTGTCAAAGACAAAGGTTCAAAAACTTGATTTTAAGGCGGGGGCGACCGACGCCGAGGTCACTTTCCCATCACAAATGGAAAAAATTGAAGCCAGTTTTCAAGCTGGCGCCAGTGACATCAAATTAAGGATTCCGGGTAATGTTGGACTAAAAATAAACACTCAGACCGGTTTAAGCTCGAAAGATTTCGGTGCTTTTGATCTTAAGCAAGAAGGAAATGTCTATCAAAGCGCTAATTTTGAAACTGCTAAAAATAAAATTGAATTGACTATTAAAACGGGTGCCGCATCAATCGAGCTAGAAAAGATTTAGTCTTTTAGTAATATTTTGTAACGGGGACGGACTCTTAAGTACTTGACAAAATGTAAAGTACTCTTTACAATTATTTTGTACAAAAAATAATTTAAGGAGATATATGGCAAAGGTAATAGGTATTGATCTGGGTACGACAAATTCGGTTTGCGCCTTTATCGAAGGTGGTAAACCCAAGGTTATCCCCTCCGCGGAAGGTGGAAATATTATTCCGTCGGTTGTTGCAGAAACAAAAAGTGGCGAAAGACTGGTGGGCCAGCTTGCAAAGCGTCAAGCTGTCACCAATCCCAAAAACACCGTCTTTTCGGCCAAGCGTTTGATCGGCCGAAGGTTTTCCGAAGAGGAAGTGCAAAAAGATAAGAAACTCGTTCCATATGAGATAAAAGAAGGCAAGCATGAAGCGGTGGAGATCGCTATCGGTAACAAATCATACACCCCGCAGGAAGTCTCAGCCTTTATTCTGCAAAAAATTAAAAAAGATGCCGAAGATTACCTCGGTGAAAAAATTACCGAGGCGGTTATCACCGTTCCGGCGTATTTTAATGATTCACAACGTCAGGCCACCAAAGATGCCGGAACCGTGGCTGGCTTCGATGTTAAAAGAATTATCAACGAGCCAACTGCCGCCGCTCTAGCCTATGGCCTGGATAAAAAGAAAGAGGGCAAGATTGCCGTCTTCGACCTCGGTGGTGGAACCTTCGATATCACCATTCTCGAAATCGGTGATGGAGTTTTTGAGGTAAAGGCAACCAACGGCGATACTCATCTCGGAGGAGACGATTTTGACCAGAAGGTCATGGATTATCTCATCGGTGAATTCAAAAAAGACCAAGGTATTGATATTTCAAACGATAATTCGGCTGTTCAAAGAATCAAGGAAGCGGCTGAAAAAGCTAAAATTGAGCTTTCAACCAAGCAGGAAACAGAGATCAATCTGCCGTTTATTACCGCTGATTCATCCGGTCCCAAACACCTTGTCACTACCCTATCCAGACCGAAACTCGTCTCGTTAGTTGGCGATCTAATCGACAAGATCGAGAAGCCTTGCAAAGCCGCTATCAAAGATGCCGGCATCGAAACCAAGGATATAGATGAAGTAATTCTGGTCGGCGGAATGACCAGAATGCCCGCCATCGCCGAAAAAGTTAAAGATCTGTTTGGCAAAGAGCCATCAAAAAGTGTCAATCCAGACGAAGCTGTTGCGGTTGGCGCCGCAATTCAAGGCGGCGTCCTGACCGGCGAAGTTAAAGATCTACTACTTCTTGATGTCACACCTTTGTCACTTGGCATCGAAACACTCGGCGGTGTGATGACAAAGCTCATTGACAAGAACACGACAATTCCAAGCACTAAATCGCAAATCTTCTCAACAGCAGCTGATAATCAGACACAGGTCGAAATTCATATTCTCCAGGGCGAAAGAGAAATGGCCACTGACAACAGAACTTTGGGACGCTTTATCTTGGATGGGATCCCACCGGCTCCACGCGGCGTGCCGCAAGTCGAGGTTTCTTTTGACCTTGACGCCAACGGTATCCTGAACGTCAAAGCAGTTGATAAGGCCACGAGCAAAGAACAAAAAATCACCATTACCGCTTCGAGTGGTCTGTCCGAGGAAGAGATCGAAAAAATGAGAAAAGACGCCGAGACACACGCCGAGGAAGACAAGAAAAAACGTGAATCGATCGAAGCGAAAAATACCACCGAAAGTCTTGTTTATTCCAGTGAAAAAGCTCTGAAAGATGCCGGTGATAAGGTCAAGGAGGAAACCAGAAAAGAAGTTCAAGAAAAGATTGATGAAGCCAAAGAAGCTCTAAAGTCTGACGACCAAGAAAAAATAAAGGCTGCGGGCGAGAAACTGTCGCAGACGATTCAAAAAGTCGGTCAAGAGCTCTACAGCGCCGCCAGTAAAGATGAGGCGAAAGAGACACCAAAAGACAACGAGAACGAGGAGCAGAAGGACAAAGAGCAAGAGAAAAAATAAGATGAGAAGGAAAAAGACAAAGAGTAACCGTCTCGTATAATTTGCAAAGAAACTCCCCGGACGGAAAGTAGCCGCTGACCTCCGGGGTTTTCTTTTTCCCTTCAAAAACACATTGGTAAAAACCACTATGCGATTGTGGTAAAATTAGACAAATGAGGAGAAATTTTTTTGTTGTTTTGGTTGTCCTGCTGGCTGGTGGCCTGACAGGTTGTAGTTGGCAAAAAAAGTCAACCGCGACTGTTTCCAGCTCGACTACTCAGGTGCCGCAGTCTGTCGCTGAGGCTACCATTGCCCCATCGGCCGATGGCTCCGCTACTTCTTTGACCGACACCTACACCCAAGACACGACCATCAATTTAACATTCGACAGCGCCAAGGTGACCGAAGCCTTTGATCAGGCCTATCAAGAGGCATACGCTGACGCTAATGCTACCCTGAAAGGCAAAGCGAAATTTTGTAATATTCTCGCGGAAATTTCGCCGACAGAGAAGGTCGAGAGCGCCAAGCTCAGTTTTTTCTTTATTTCAGACGACCAGGCCGATTGGTATTGGATCGGACAAAAAGATCAATTGCAGGACAGGAAAGTGCGGCTCTTTGCTGCCAAAAGAGATTTTACTCAAATTAGTTGTTCGCCAGCTACAACAGATCAGCTTAATACAAATTACGCTGACGCGCTCAAAATTGCGGCGGCCTCCGGCAAGGACTCTTTTTCAAAAAATGACCTGGCCAGAATTGAAGTATATCTTCAAAATTCAAACTGGAAGGTAGACGCGTGGAAGACGGATTCCTCGATAATTTCTCAAACCGCTTCTATTGCTGGCCAAGCCGCGGCCGCCTCCGCGACGGCAACTTCGACCGCAGCTACCGCAAGTTGAGATTATTTGTAAAGCACTCTTTACAGTCGCCGCAATTACAGCTAAAATGTTACGTGTTGTTCGAAAGCAAAATTATAAATTTAACCTGAAAATATGGATTTATACGAAACGTTAGGTGTGTCAAAATCAGCTTCGGATGATGAGATTAAAAAGGCGTATCGAAAGCTCGCTCTCAAATATCATCCCGACCGCGGTGGCGATCAAGAAAAATTCAAACAGGTCAACGAGGCCTACCGAGTCTTGTCTGATCCCCAAAAGCGATCGGCCTACGATCAGTATGGCTCCGACGCTTTTTCTAATGGTGATTTTAAGGGCGGACAATCCGGCGGAGGTAGCTCGGGCGGTTTTGGTGGATTTGAGGGATTCGACTTTTCGCAGGGGTTTGGCTTCGGCGGAGGATTGGGGGATATTTTTGGTGACTTTTTCTCTCAGGCCTTTTCGACTGTCCAAGCTGAAGTTGAAATCACCCCGGCTCAGGCTGTTTTGGGTGAAAAATTAAGTCTCAATGTCGAAGGACAAAAAATCGAAATCGACATACCCGCCGGCGCGAGTGATGGTATGCAGTTTAGAATTCGCGGTGGTGGCCGAGCCACTAGAAACGGCCAAAAAGGCGATCTTATTTTACAAATTCGTATCAAAATGCCCGGACGATTGACGAAAGAACAAAAAGAACTCTGGGAAAAACTTAGGGCTGCCGAGACCGTCAAAAAGTCTTGGTGGGAAAGATAGCCTAACTCGATTTGAATCTCTTGTTTACTTCAGATATATTTCCTATGTAAGGATATTATGTTCAGAGAAACTGAAGAACTAACAACGCAAGATCCGCAAATCACCAACGAACCCGCCGGCGAAGGTTTTGAGGCTATTTTGGCGAGCGATTTGGAAATGTATCAGATACCTGGCCACGAAAAAATCACCCGCCGCACCCTAGAAAGATATATGGAGGATAAAAGACAAGACGCATCGATAGACATAGCGGCCGCAAATCAGCAGCAGGTATTCGACTTTGGCAAGCAAGTACGCTCTGCGCCAAGAGATGAGCGTGCTCGTTTGATAAGAGTTGGCCTTGCTTCAGATGATGTTGAAATTAGAAAAGTTGCTGCCAGGTTAATCTGGCAAGTTTCGGATGATGAAAAAGACGAAATCGAGCCGGAAATTGTAAGACTGATAACAGCCGCGTTCAACACTAATAACACGTATTTGCAAAAAGAGACTGCCGAAATGATTTGGGCAATTTCAGAAGATAGAAAAACGGGCTTGATCAAAATGATGCTCGGGTCAAACAATAATCAGGCGCAGAGAACCGCGACCGACGCTATTCGCTTTGCCCAGCCGCAAGTAAAAGTTGACTTGATACAACTTGCATTTGCTTCGTCTGATCCCAAGGTTTGCGAAATTGCATTCACACTCATCGAACACGTTTCAGCAGCAGAAAAAGCCGCTCTATATGATTCTGCAAATACCATAGCAGAATCAGCTCTTTCTTCCGGAGATCATCGGAGACAAAGGGCTGTAGCGAAGATGCTTTCTTCATCATCTGACGTTAGCTTAATAAGAAAGGCGCTTAATTCAAGCGAGATATCAGTCAATGTCGCCGCTGCAGAGTTAATTACAACGATATTCGTGGGTCTGCGACAGGAACTCATAGACAAAATTACCGAGGGGCTCAATTCTGACAATCCGCGCTCACAAAGAGCTGCGGTGAGAATGATTAAATGCATCCCCAAAACAGAAAGGAGGCAATCATTTGATTTGGCTAAGACAAAGGCTGGAGAAGCTTTGGTCGCTTCACCTCTATATGACAGTAGCGATTTTTCTGGCGACGGATTTGCAAAAAATGATCTCATTAAGACGGGTGCGGATCTCACCTTGATTGACGGCCCCCTCAAAGACAAGGTTGTTGATCGTCATATGGGACCGAGAGCTTTTCGAACGTGGCAAAGATTGTATGAAGATCATCAATTATGGAGAAGCGAGAGGTTTGATTACGTTCCCATCGAACCGATAGTGTCTTATAGACTGGATCGTAACGGACTAGTCGATACATATTCAGGTGTTCTTGATTTATCCCTAAGAGATTGGGGGGCAATGACAAACGAGTTTGTTCCCGAACTATATTATGATTGCGAAAGGATCAACAGTGCTCTAAAAAAAAGCGGGGCGCAACATGGCCACACGCATACAGGAAATTTCTGCCTAAGATTCTATAGGGATCAGGAAGGAAAGATAGATTTTGGCAGAAAGCCCCGCGTTTATATGATCGATTTTGACGTTGCCAAAGACACAAAAGCCCTGGACTGGTCATAATAGTCGTTTCATCACCGTTCTTCGCTTCAGATTTGACGTTGTTATAGTTGATCCTACATACGATGTGCTATAATTTGTTATAGAACATTTCTGCCGAAGAGATGTTTGGTTTGCAACATAAGCGTCCACCTTCGCCCTTGCCTCAAGTTATTGGGGTGGCGGGCTTCGGAGGGACTTTCAAGTCGCGTTCCACGCGACTTGAAGTGGAGGGGTTATTCAAGTGTCGCCTACTGTTCCTACATGGGATTTGTTTTTAGCGATTTTTATTGCCATTACCGTCTTGTACGGCTTTATGATGCAGCGGGAAAAAATAATGGCGGCTCTTTTGGCCTCCTATATGGGAATTGTAATTGTCTCCGTTTGGGCCAACCCCATAAAGGATTTCTTCGAAGGCAAAAAGACAATCGCTAATACATGGATTCAAGCCAGCGCCTCACCATCAACTATCAAGATTATTATTTTCCTCGTGATCGTTGCCCTCGTTGCCTCAAAGGCCGATCTAACAATCGGCCGCGAGAGTGCTATGGCGCCCTTTGAAATTTTATTATACTCAGCCATTACCGGAATTTTGATCGCTGCAACCGTCTTTTCCTACTTGCCACCCGAAGTTCAACAAACGATCACTTCGCAGACCAGAATCGTTCATTTCTTGAAAGATTATTACACTCTCTGGCTACTCACCCCAGTCGTCCTGATGATTTTCGTCACCTCACGCCGTCGCAATTACTAACAATTGAATTAACTAAGCTATTTTGCTATCATTTCCCAAGTGAAATCACCGTTTTAAGGTTTCCGCTAGGCAGTTGCGCGAGGAGTTTCGAGTATGCCAGAAGATAACACGGCGACTTCCTCCAGAGTCTTAAAATACCCAGAACATTAAAATCATCGCGTAGCGATATCAGAATTTTAACTTTTAATTTAGATTTTGGGCCAGTAGCTTCCGCCCTTCGGGCGAGACCTCGCCCGCCTCCCAGGCGGCCGGGCAGTGCACAAAATTTGGGCCAGTAGCTCTGCCCCGGAGGGTAGAGCAGTACGTTAAAATATAGTTGTGTATTATGTTTATTTCCTAAAAAGCGAAAAAGACAAAAGATATTACATTGGTTGCAGTTCCAGAGAACCTTACCAAAGACTAAGCGAGCATAATTCTGGTATGGTTAAATCAACCAAAAATAGAAGGCCTTTTAAGCTTGTGTATTACGAAAAGCTTACAGATTGCAAACAGGCATTTAAAAGAGAATGGTATCTGAAGCACCCAATTGGATACAAAGATAAGCTAAAAATTTTAAAAAGATTGGGCCAGTAGCTCAGTGGTAGAGCAGAAGCCTTTTAAGCTTCGTGTCGAGGGTTCGATCCCCTCCTGGCCCTCCACCCTTCGGTTGTTATAACTTTAAGGTTTGAAAGCGAAGTATTGGTTTGAGCGAAGTTATAAGTCGGGAACAGTTCCGCATAAAGTTGAGTCGGGACTGTTTTTATTAACTTGCAGTTTTTAACCTCAATCTTGTCCCAAAACAGATTCAAATAATGCTTCTTGAGTTCCGGAGGCGCTTGTTTATATGCCTTGCCTACATTTCTTGTTAAAAAAAGCATTTGCTCGAAAACTTTTATATTGACCATTCTGTCGATCCCAATTTCATTGATCTCATCATCTAACGATTTAATCTGATCTTCTAAATCAGGATGGATTCGCGAATAGGTTTCGTCCGAAACAGTTCCCTCTAAAAATTTGTTTTCTAAAGCATTTCTCTTTTCTTCTAGTTGTGCCTTCCGAGCACCAAGTTGACGTTTCTCCCCGTCAACATTGTTATGGGTATTGTTGAGAATCTGTTTTGCGTATTCCAGAATCCTGCCAACTACATTTTGAGGTAATTCGATTTGCCGAAACAGAACCTCAACTCGTTTTTCCAGTAATCCCGCGCGATAGTTTTGCTTTTTGTTACTGTGTTTTTTTGAAGCACAATGATAATAAGAGACATTTTTTGCCCTGTTATGTTCTGCAGTCAATCTATGCCCGCATAAATTGCAGGTAATAACACCTCTCAAAAGAAAATCGTGTTTCCTGCTTCTGTCGGCCCCTCTATTGTGATCTTGAAATACCTTTTGGCATTGATCGAATAATTCTTTTGAAACCAAGGGCTTATGCCTTCCCGTCTTTTCTAAACCGGCCCACCTCATAAATCCATAGTAAAAAGAGTTTTTGAGTAACCTGTTAAATTCACTGGATGATAATTTATTTCCGTTTTTCTTGCATAACCCCTGTTTAAACATAGTCTCGTTTAGTTTATCGGCTGGAAATAGTCCCGTTGCAAATTTTTCAAAAGATTTCACAACAAGGAATGCTTTCTTTCCGTCTACTTGAATTATTCTTTTAGGCTTTTCTTCTGTTCCGATATTAACATTCTTATAGCCAACATAGGCCTCTCGCGGGAGCCAACCCTCGTTAAACTTTTCTTTCATACATTTCAAAACCTTTCTGGCAGTTATTTGACTTTGTAGAGCATTTACCGCCGCTATGATCAAATCGGTAAATTGCCCCTCCGGGGAATCATCGTTTGTCCCCGGTTGGCTTGCGGACAAAACCTTTGTGCCGGCCTTAGCCAGAACTGCTTTAATTGTCAGGTGGTCGTTTGGATTTCTGGCTAAACGATCGGTATCCTGAACAATAACAGCGCCAATATCTTTGTCTTCTTGGCATCTCATCAACATATCTTGAAGCCCCGGCCTTTTCATATTCGTTCCAGTTTTGCCCTTGTCTTCAAAAAAGCCAACAATTTTATACCCATTTTCCAGAGCAAATCTTTTGCAGATTTTGGGTTGATCCTTTGGAGACCTTCCTGCCTCCGCCTGATCTTTTGTCGAAACTCTTGAATAAATTAAACATTTCATAATCATTCCTCTAATCCTCTGCCACTAAAATGCCCCCGCTGGTTTGTATGCCGGAAAGCACACCCCGAGCGAGGGCGTTTTAGGTGCTTTCCGGCTTCCGATTGTTGATCATATTTTATCATCTTATTGCCATATAGATAGTTTTTAGAGGAGATTATATATAGCTATATCTATATAGCTATATATAGCTATTTAAAAAGGAATTTTGTCTAAATCTATTTCTTCTTCCTTGTTATCCGACTTGTCATCAGGGTAAAGCCCCAGATAATCTTCGAGTGTTTTCTTTTCTAAAAATTCCCGCAATTCTTCGCCATATAATTTTATCGTGCTTATATAAGTTGACCCGGCGCGATATTTTGGAAGCTGAACCCATAATCCATTTTTGTTCTGGATGCTTTTGGTTATTCTTCCACCTCTAATCTCTCCAAACTCAAATATCCACGTAACATACATTATGGTAAAAGCGTCAGACTTAATAGGCTCCCTAAAATTAATTTGTATTAATTTTCCGAGATTCATTTCCATATTTTTTCAATATTAATTATTTTGATTTTCGCTGAATATTCTATTTTTTAAGTTTTTTATCTGCTCCGAAAACGATCGTGCGTCAACGAATGTTGTATTGTTCCAGTAATCTTGAATTAGTTGGCTGTTCTCCTTTGATTCTTTGAAGACAAACCACAAAACAGGGCCGGATCTTTCAGTCTTAGAGGGTTTTTCTCCTTTACAGATCAAAAATGCCACCAGATATAAATCTTTGATTTTTTTAAGATTCATACAGCCCCCTTTCTGTGAAGCACCGGAGGGCAAAGACTAAATCGTGCAAATTATAATATATTCCCTCGTTTATCAAATCTTCGCTGTATCTAACTTTTAAATAGGCACTTTCCCATTTTTTGTCTGAAGCAATTTTAAAAATTTTGCGTTTTTTGCACGAACTCGTCTTATATGTCTGCTCGTGTTTATTTTGCAACTTTATCGAAATTTTCAATCTGTTTATGTTTTTCATAATCCTCTTTTTTATATTCATCTTTCACCATTTGCTGAACTAAAATTTGAGCAAAATAGTAGGCAAAACGATCCACATTACTGCCGATAATGATCTTATTTTCTTTTTTGTGATTAGATTTCCCATCCATTTTTCTATTCTAGAATATGGGAAGTCGATTTTTATCAGTTCGGATAAACTTGTGATTTTTTTTGAATATTAAAACTACAAGGCGAGGATTAATCGCCTAAATTCACAATCCGAGTCCTAATTTTGTGAAAATTGTTTTTTCTTCCTGACCCTGTCCCGTCCCCTCTTGCATTCCAAATTTGCTTGGCAATACTTTCCTAAATAATTTCCGGGGAGAAGCTTCTTGCAGTTAAAACAATAGCGTCCAACCCTTGCTAACTGGATAATCTCCTCTAGAAATAATGATTCCCAGTTGGAGCAAAATACTACCTGGATCTTGGTGCGAGGGTGGTTTTGTCCCGTTTTGGTTTTTTTGATTTCTAATTTAGCTTCTTTGGTTATTAACTTTGAAATAAGTGCTGGGGCGTTTTTTCTTCTGAATATTGACCAGATATTGGACCCGGGACATTCAATGTCCATTACATTTCCAGATATTTTTTGCTTTTCCCGGGCTTTTTCTATCTTCTGTTCCCCCCCGCACAAATCATAATATAGTCTGTTGACCTCAAGCAGACATCTCCGGATAGATAAGTTTTTTTCATATACTTCATTCAGGTATGGGCAGCTCTCGGATCTTTCCCCGTTTTTTATCAAGTTAAATTTGTAAAAAAGGGGAGTTTCATAGAGTTGGGGGTAGCTAATGAGGTTAAAAATTACGTAATTGTCTAAATCAATATTTAATTTGGAATCCGATATCATTTTTTGCAGACTATGAACCGGGCTGTTGGCGTCCAGCCAAAACCTTTCATCGATATCCAATACGGGGAATGAGAAAAGTTTTTTACCATACTTTTCCATTGAAACATAGACAAATCTAAGCTCTAAATTTTCCCCTGTTAGAGGATTCTTATTGAGGAAACTACAAATTTCCTGATCTAAAAATTCACGTTCATAATCAGAAAGAAGCAATTCCTTCCCACTCGTCTTGTAAAGTTGAACGACTATCGCATAATCTATCGGAAATTTGTCCGGAAAATTCCTCAAACTGCCTCCATCTTCATGTTCATTTTTATTGATTTGACTACCTGATTCTACTATAATCAAAGCAGTTTTTCGCACATTATTGAATAGCGCCCTAACCCTCCGCTAATTTGCGGAGGTATGGATAAAAAACCTATACGACATAAAGACGGTCTTCCGACCGGCACTTAGTCGTATAGGTCTGTGCCCGAAAGGGCACGGGACAGTTCCGAAAGGTTCTGTCGTCGGTTCGGGAGGCCATTTTTGTATTTACAAAATAATCTGGAGGTTCAAATGACGAAGGAAGAGAAAAAAGAAAAAATAGTTTGGTATAAGACTTGGTGGGGTGTTTTAATAGTAATTTTCTTAATCTTGCCTTTTTTCTTGATTTGGCAGGTTTGGGCAAAAACTAAATGGAGCAAGGGAGCAAAAATCGCTGTTACTGCTGGAATAGTATTATTTTATGCGATCTTTTTTGCCGCCGGAGACGATTCCAACTCTACAACAAAGACGACTGACAATAAAATAGTGTCTACGGCAGAACCTACAAAAACATTAAGCGCTGAAGAGGAGGCCTCGGCAAAGAAGAAAGCGGAGGAAGAAAAAATAAAGAAGGATACTGAGGAAAAAGCAAAAGCAGAAGCAGCAAAAGAGCTTGATGCCGAGATAAGGTTTAGTAGCACGGCCTTTCAAATAAAAAACAAAGAAGCTCAAGACTGGACAGGCTGTAAATTTGTTCTTAACGGTAAAGTATTCGGGAGCGATTATACCTATAAGACAACGGCGGGAATTAACGCAAACGATAGCGTTATTATTCCTATGAATGAATTTACCAAGGGTGATGGCACTCGGTTTAACCAATTTTCGACCAAACCAAAAAATTTATTCCTATCTTGCGAAGTGAACAACAACCATCGGACTGGCTACTACGCAATTAGCGAATAAATAATAGATGGAAGGTGTGGCTTGGACAACAGAAAATAGCTCTTTTTGGTATTCAAATGTTCGTTATTGTTCGTTTTTCTTGAAAACATAATAACTTGCGGATCGGCGAACAGGTTGACTACTGAAGTCAATTTGAAGAAAAAATGTTATCCGATGTTAGCTTTTGTTTAAAATCGTTGGTTTTTGTTGGCCGTTGTTGGTTCTTGTTGTAAATTGTTGACTTGTTGACGATTGTTGCCGAATGTTGCACAAAGAGTATTGTTTTTTTTGTTTTTTCGAATATAATTTCTGCTGACCGAATTACGCTGCAACTGGAGGGAGCACATTGAGCGATCAGACAGCACAAACCGAGCAAAAGACGGGAGCGAGTGAGCACTGGACGATCCTCCACTCGTTTCCCAGCCTAGGTTGCACAGGGGTGATAGCCGAGCTACGGATTAGGGCAGGAACCCCTCCCTGCTACCGGACGTTTGGGAACATGCTTTGTCAGTTCAAGTCGGGCCAGGGCTTTTTCTGCTGGTTCGACGGACCGGCAGACAAGGGTCTCTGGCGTGCGCGACTTCTTGGTCTTGGACAGCCCACAGACTGCACGGTGTCGAGGCAGCAGGCTCACTTCTTCGTCCAGCTTGGCGAGGAAGATCTGGTCTTGGAGGTTGCATGCACTGACAGCCAGGCGCTTGGCAGCGATCGGGTTGCAGTTCCTTTTCCGGAGCAGGTTGCTGTGCCAGGCGAGTTCGTGAGGCGCGAGGAGGGAGGAGACTGTATCGTCCGGCTATGCACCGGCGATGAGCTCAACATTCCCTCCGCTGCCTTCCCCAAGCAAGACCTCAAGCCAGGAGACAGGATCTATGTGAACATCGCTTTTCCCGCTCCCGGCGACTAGACCCTGGTTTGCCTCTCGGTAGAAGCATCATCTTTCGTTCTCGTGGCCCGCACCCCTAAGTGGATCTGCGGGCCTGCCTTTTTTAAACACTTATAGCCAAATTACGAAAAATTACTGGGCAGATAGTTTTTAAATGTAGACTTGGCTTCCCACTAGCTTCATCTTGATAGTTCTCCAGTAGTTGCTATCCTTTAGTAAAGTTATAACCCCGCCAAGAATACACCTCCACCCTTCGCTTCAATAGAAGCTACGGGTGGCAAGCCACCCCATAAAATATAAGTGGCGAGTCACCCAAAGATTAGAAAAGAAGGGTGTGACCCGAAGCTTTGGCGAAGGGTTACAGAAATATGAATTACGTATATCTTCTGAAGCTTGCCGACGAATCAATTTACACTGGCTCAACAAATGATGTAAAAAAGAGAGTTGAGAAACATAACAAGGGTGATGTATTAGCGACCAAGGGGAAGAGGCCAATAAAATTGGAGATAATTTATCGGGAAGAATTTAATATCAGGGAATTAGCAGAAAAAGCTGAAAGATATTATAAAAGTGGTGCAGGAAGAATCAAACTCAAAAAGTTCTTGTCAATATATAGTGAATACATCTAATATATCGCCCTTATTCACTATACTTGGTCATAATCGTCTTTATTCCGTTTAGAATCTGCTTCTTTTCTCTTTACAACTCCTATAGTTTTTGTCCGTTTTATTGTATAATTTAGTTAATGACATTAAGGAGGGCCAAAGACAGAAAAATGACTGTGTTTTCTGTGTTGGAAAGGTTATTTAATGGCTTGAAGACTACAACCAAGTTTGTTTGTGGTTGTTTTTGTGGTGTTCTCGGTAAAACAAGATCTTTCGGCCACCCTAAGCAAAAGAATCTAAATAACAAAAGTCCCCATCTGGCAAGAACAGTAGGGTTAATAGTAGTAATGCTGACAATTATCGTCTTCGGTGTAGCTCAGCTTGTATCAAAAAACCAGTATCAAGCTCATGCCGCCGGCACGACTAAATATGCTATAAATGCTGGCGGTAACTGGTCGGCCAACGGTACTTGGTCGACGATTTCGGCCAAAGACGCGTCTCGTGTGGCCGACACCGTCGCCCCAACCGCTGAAGATGATGTTGTTTTAGATGACTATTCTGGTGCCGTAACAGTTGATGCGGCCTCACTAGCCAAAACCTTAACCTGCACTGGCTATACCAACACATTAACTCACAGTGCCTTTACCTTGACCGTTTCGGGCAACGTAACCCTAGCGGCCACAAAATACACTGCGGCTACCGGTTCGACACTCGCCATGAATGCCACCGGCACCCTTATCTCGGCGGGAAATACTATCTATGACCTCACTACCTCGGTCGGGACGATAACACTGGGAGACGCTTTGACGTCTTCTCACGTCCTTACGGTTTCGTCAGGCACATTTGCCAC
>Ga0247841_10004337_pt1 | contig 24564 bp, 19 predicted proteins | sample LaCruzMarch2015__2_FD_192410 | JGI IMG/M metagenome (GOLD analysis project Ga0247841, IMG submission 192410) | Freshwater microbial communities from meromictic Lake La Cruz, Castile-La Mancha, Spain - LaCruzMarch2015_18m | ecosystem: Environmental > Aquatic > Freshwater > Lake | place: Spain... | reverse complement strand
CTGTAGGTCCAGTACATCCTGTATGTCCTGTGTGTCCTGTTATTCCTGTAGGTCCTGTATTTCCAGTACATCCTGTATGTCCAGTACATCCTGTATGTCCTGTGTGTCCTGTTATTCCTGTAGGTCCTGTAGGTCCAGTACATCCTGTATGTCCTGTGTGTCCTGTTATTCCTGTAGGTCCTGTATTTCCAGTACATCCTGTATGTCCAGTACATCCTGTATGTCCTGTGTGTCCTGTTATTCCTGTAGGTCCAGTTGAACCTGTAGAACCTGTTATTCCCGTAGGTCCTGTTCTGCCCGTTGTTCCAGTAGGTCCTGTATTTCCAGTAAATCCTGTAGAACCTGTTGCGCCTGTTATTCCTGTAGGTCCACTACATCCTGTATGTCCAGTACATCCTGTTATTCCTGTGTGTCCTGTTGTTCCTGTAGGTCCTGTAGGTCCAGTACATCCTGTATGTCCAGTAAATCCTGTATGTCCTGTGTGTCCTGTTATCCCTGTAGGTCCTGTAGGTCCAGTACATCCTGTATGTCCAGTAAATCCTGTATGTCCTGTGTGTCCTGTTATCCCTGTAGGTCCTGTAGGTCCAGTACATCCTGTATGTCCAGTAAATCCTGTATGTCCTGTGTGTCCTGTTATCCCTGTAGGTCCTGTAGGTCCAGTACATCCTGTATGTCCAGTACATCCTGTATGTCCTGTGTGTCCTGTTATTCCTGTAGGTCCAGTTGAACCTGTTATTCCTGTAGGTCCAGTAGAACCTGTTATTCCTGTAGGTCCAGTTGAACCTGTAGAACCTGTTATTCCTGTAGGTCCTGTTCTGCCCGTTGTTCCAGTAGGTCCTGTATTTCCAGTAAAACCTGTTTCGCCTGTTATTCCTGTAGGTCCAGTACATCCTGTAGGTCCAGTACATCCTGTATGTCCAGTACATCCTGTATGTCCTGTGTGTCCTGTTATTCCTGTAGGTCCTGTAGGTCCCGTAGGTCCAGTAGAACCTGTGTGTCCTGTTGTTCCTGTAGGTCCTGTGGAACCTGTATTTGTTGATGAACCTGCAGCTCCTGTATGTCCTGTAGGTCCAGTAGATCCCGTAGATCCTGTTGAACCTGATGAAATAGTTGAAGTAGTATATGTTATTTCTTTTGTTGTACTATTATAAACTAAAACATTTGTTGTTGATGTTGATGTTGAAATTGGAGAAACAAAAAATCCTGAATTACTTGAAGCAACATCACTACCACTCGCATTTAAAATTATTGAGTTTTGATATTGACTTGTTCTTCCTGCTAAGTATCCAATAGCTATTGCGTTAGAACTTTGACCAGTTAATGCTGCTTGATATCCCATAGCTATTGAATAACTAGCTTGATTATATTCACCCGCTTGATATCCCATTGCTATTGAATAACTTCCTTGAGTATAAGAACCTGAATTAGATCCTAAAGCTAATGAATAACGCCCTTGACCACTAGATCCTGCTTGATATCCCATTGCTATTGAATAACTCGCCTGACTATATTCACCTGCTCCGTATCCCATTGCTATTGAATAACTTCCTTGAGTATAGGAACCTGAATTAGATCCTAAAGCTAATGAATAACGCCCTTGACCACTAGATCCTGCTTGATATCCCATTGCTATTGAATAACTCGCCTGAGTATATTCACCTGCTTGATATCCCATTGCTATTGAAAACATCCCTTGAGTATAAGTACCTGAGTTAGGTCCAAAAGCTAATGAATAACCACCTTGACCAGTAGATCCAGAATCAAATCCTAAAGCTATTGAATAACTTCCTTGAGAATAATAACCCGCTTCATATCCTATGGCTATAGAATAGCTTCCTTGAGTATAGGAACCTGCTAATTGTCCAATAGAAACAGCATAACGACCTTGGTAGTTCTGTCCTGCTTTTGTTCCTATTGCTGTTCCATTTAGAGCTTGATAAAATTCTCCTGCTTTGTATCCAATAGCTGTTCCATATAAACTTTGATAATATTCTCCAGAATAAGTTCCTATTGAAATACTATCCTGAACTTGACCTGAACAACCTGCTTGATAACCTAAAGCTACTGATCTAGTTCCTTGAGTATATCGACCTGCGTTTTCTCCTATAGCTATTGCATTTATCCACTGTAAAGTTTCACCTGCATTTCTACCGATTGTAATATTTTCTGACATAACTTCCCATTCAGAAGTATTTGAATTCCAAAAAATACCATCACCATAATACGAACCGTCGGGTTGAAAACTACCAGTAGGTCCTGTAGTTCCAGTAGGTCCTGTATCTCCGGTTGGTCCTGTAGTTCCAGTAGGTCCTGTATCTCCGGTTGGTCCTGTATCTCCGGTTGGTCCTGTAGTTCCAGTAGGTCCTGTAGGTCCTGTTGGTCCCGTATCTCCAGTTGTTCCTGTATCTCCAGTTGGTCCCGTGTCTCCAGTTGGTCCTGTAGTTCCAGTATTTCCTGTTGGACCAGTCATTCCATAATAACCAGTAGTATAAACTATTTGGCTTGTTCCATCACTATCAACAAGATATAAAGTTGTAGTAGAAGTATCAAACCATAATGTCCCTGGTATTCCATTTGTTGGATCTGTGCTATTTGAACTTATAATAATACCTTTTGAATTATATAATCCCTTAATATATAAATCACCAATTAGTTGGTCATAATAAAAAGATAATTCACTAGTTAAACCTGATGAAGTAGAATATGGAATATTTCCAGTAGCTCCATAAATATTAAATGTTGATAAATTCAAACTCATAATAATTATTTAGTAATTTAATATTATTTTAATATGTTTTACTTTTTATATATAAAATAAAATGTATTAATTAAGCAGTATTTGTTAATGAAAATGTATATGGATTATTTCTAAATGCTTGTAATATTTCAGGATTTATTCTTTCACAACCAATACATTCATTGTAGTATTGAGGAACTCTAACTTTTCCATAAGTTTCAACACTTGGAGGTACATTTATTATATTCTTAGGTGCTTGTAATCTATTTGTACTTTCATTACATTCATCTTTTCTTTGAAGGTTATAATAAACATCATTATTGAATAAATTCATATTTCCTTGATTAGTCCAAGGCATACTTTCTTTTTTATCATTATTAATTTGATTTTTATATGCTTCTTCATTCATAGCGCCAAAGTTATTACTTATTCCTCCAACACCTCCCCAATTTCCTGGACAAGTTGTTGTATCTCTTTGGTTGTGTATAGGTGTATTTGTATTTATATAAGAATTATCTACCTGATTTCCAACATTTCCATGTGGTGTAAAAATAGTCGTTTCTTTATTTGTTATTTTTGGTGTATTTTTAATATTTATAACATAATTATTTGAATTAGATGTAATAGCATTTCCATAAATGGTAACACCATTACATATTTCTTCTTTTTTTGTTGGTCTTAAAATGTCAAATAATGGAGAAGTAATTGCACCTATTGTTGAACTAAAATTACTTCTAAAAGTATCGGGTTGGTTATTACAAGAACGACTATTATTTAGATTTTCATAACAAGATAAATTATTTTGTTGTTCTAAAGGAGCTCTTCCTATTGCTGTTGATATTGGGATATCTTTTATGGGTAGTTGTTGTTTTTTAGCGTTTTCATAAACTCCATTATTATAAGAAGCATTTTTATGAGCTGCTGAAGCAACACCTTGATAAGAAGATGAAGTTTGATTACGATTACTTTCATTAACAATAAAATTAGGAACTAATTGACCTAATTTTTCAGCACCTGTTGTAGTAAGCCATCTATCTTGTGTATTTATAAAAAATGAATCAGGAGAATATTTTTCAACTTTACCAATTGATCCTAATTCTTTAACATAACTTTGAGCAGGTCCTTCAAAACCTATTTGAGAATATTCTTGTTTTGGATTAGTTTTTATTCTTAGTTCATCAACAGTTTTATCAATCCATAAATCTCTTGCTTCCATTCCTGAATTAAATCCATTACTACCTTCATTTGTAAACCCTTTATTTATTCCAGGACCAACTCTAACACTTTCAAAGGGTTTTACTGAATTATTTCTTCCTGCAGGAACAACTCTTGACTGATAAAAATCACTATTATTAGGTGTTCCGTATGGAAATTGAACACTATCTTCAGGTTTAAATAAAGGTGATTGTTCTATTTTTTTTATAACTTGAGAACCACTTCCGACCATATTGTCTAAAATAGTTTCAGCATTATTATTATTATATATTTGACCTTTTATTTTAGCACCATAAAATGGTTTCATATTATTATGTTTAAATTCATTTGAATTTAAATAATTTCCAGATAATGAATATATATTTTGAATATTTTGTCCTACTTGTATTCCTTCATTATTTGAATTTTGATACATATTTTGATTAAAATATTTATCAGTTGAACTATTTGGATTAGAATAATGATTTACATTATTTTCTAAATCTTTATCATTTGTTGTTGGATAATTTCTAACATTAGTTATTTCATTTGGTAGTTGATTAATTTTTTTACCCATATTTGTATAATTTTCTTTATTTGTATATCTCTTAGTATTTTTTTCTTCTAATTGTGTTATTGGATATTGTTTTTTTAAATTATTATTGTTATTATTATTATTATTATTATTATTAGATACAATATAAAGACCACCTAAAAGTAAAACAGGTATTGCTAATTCCATTTTTAATTATATTTTATTAATATTTTATTTTTTTATTTTTTAATATTTTAATATTTTAATATATCATATTTTTGTGTAAACTAAATTTGAGTTATAATACTACATTCTATTTTAGGTGTAAAGTAATCTTTTTCTAAAATTCTCGTTGATATATTATTTTGAAATGGAATACAAGTGTTTTCTTGTGGATCTAATGGTAAAAAATAATAGTTGTTTTGCGGAAGGTCTCTAAAAATCCAACTTGGTAATACTGCTCTACTTTGTTGTGTAGATAAAGCATTAGTTGTTGGATATGTAATTGGAGCACTATCAAAAGTTAATTTTTTATATTGTCCTTTATTTTCACAAGTAGTGTGTCTTGAAATAAGTTTATTTATTCCTAATAGTTCACTTTCTAAATTAACATTATTAGTATAAAGATTAGCACCCCATTTTTGAATTCGTATTTGTGGATCTTCAATATAAAAAGGATGAGTTCCATTACCCGGAACATCTAAGATATATCTACATGGATCAGAAGCTTCTTGATTTTTTTTTATTGTTCTACATACATCATAATTAAATCTTGTATTTGCCATTTATATTATTATATAATATTAAATCTATAATTAAAATATATTTTAAAATATATTTTAAAATATAATTTAAACATAATTTTTATATATTTTTATAAATGGATAATATTGAGATTAAAATTAAAGAGCTTATTAAAGAACCGACATTATGTTTAAATATGATAGTTAAAAATGAAAGTAAAATCATAAAAAGATTACTTGAATCAGTTTATAATATTGTTGATACTTATTGTATTTGTGATACTGGTTCTACAGATAATACTTGTGAGATAATTGAAACATTTTTTGAAGAAAAAAATATAAAAGGTAAAATAGTAAAAGAACCATTTCGTAATTTTGAATATAATAGAAACTTTGCCTTAAAAAGTGCGTTGGGTATGTCTGATTATGTGTTATTATTAGATGCTGATATGCAACTTCAGTTAAATAATTTTAATAAACATATATTGAAAACTGCTGATGCTTTTTTATTATTTCAAGGAAATCTAACATTTTTTTATCAAAATGTTCGAATTATTAGAAATAGTCCTGATTTTTTTTATATTGGTGTTACACATGAATATTTAAATACTCCTGATGGAAATATTAAATCAGTATTAAATAAAGATAATATATTTATTCTTGATATTGGTGATGGTTGTTGTAAACATGATAAATATGAAAGAGACATTAAATTATTATCAAATCATTTGTTAGAAAATCCTGACAATGATAGAACATTATTTTATTTAGCAAATAGTTATTATGATAATGGTAATTTTGATGAAGCGATTGAAAATTATAAAAAGAGAATTAAAATTGGAGGTTGGATTGAAGAAGTATATTATAGTTATTATAGAATAGGTAAATGTTATGAGCAAAAAAAAGATTTTGCTAATGCTATATATTATTGGTTTGAAGCATTTAATCATCACGATGAAAGATTAGAAAGTATTTATCAAATAGTAAATTACTATCGTGTTATTGGAAAACAAAAATTATGTTATGCTTTTATTCAAATGATAAAAGATAGATTACAAAAACATAAAAATAATAATACAATAAGACATGGTTATTTATTCTTAGATGATGAACCTTATAAATATAAATTTGATTATGAAATATCAATTATTGCTTTTTATTTAAAAATAAAAAACATAAATGATGAAGCAGTTACAGTTTTTAATAACTGTTATGATAATAATAATGTAAATAATTTATTATCAAATATGAAATTTTATAAGTTTATATTAAAATCAAATATAAGATATAATTTAAATAATTCATTAGTTCATAAAATAAATGGAAAAGATTATGATTTTAGAAGTTCATCATCTTGTATAATACCTAATAGTAAAACAAATGGATATTTAATGAATATTCGTTATGTAAATTATGAATTAATAGATGATTATAGGGTTTATAAATATGACAATTATATATTATCAATAAATGAATATTTGGAACTTGATAGAAGTTTTAATATTATACATAGAAAAATGATTGGACAAATATTTCATGACGATAGAAAATATGGAGGAGTTGAGGATGTTCGTATATTTAATGATAATAAAGAAGATAAAGTTATTTTTATTGGAGTTGGATTACATAGTAATAACAATATAGGTATATTTAATGGTGATTATGATATAACAAAAAATTCTTCTTTGTATGAAAATGGAGAAGCATATTTAACACCGAAAGAATTAAAATCGTCATTTAATAATAATAATTGTGAAAAAAATTGGGTTTATTTTTATTATAAAAATGAAATTCATGTAATTTATTCTTGGGGACCTTTAAAAATATGTAGTATTAATAAAGAAAATAATACAATAGAAGAAGTTAAAAAAATTGAAATGCCAATGATATTTAATCATATTCGTGGTTCTTCATGTGGTTTTAGATATAATAATGAAGAAACATGGTTTATAGTTCATTTAGTAAGTTATGAATCACCAAGATGTTATTACCATTTAATTTGTGTTTTTGATAATGAAATGAAATTATTACGATATACAGCACCATTTAAGTTTAGTGAGTTTTGTATAGAATATTCATTGGGTTTGATAGTTGAAAAAGAAAAAATAATTATAACAAATAGTCAAGTTGATTCAACAACAAATATTTCAGTATACAGTAAAGATTATATTGAAGAATTGTTAAAATATAACTAAAATATAAATAAAATATAAATAAAATATAAATAAAATATAAATAAAAAATTAGTATAAAAATTATATTGTTATTATTATTATTATGGATAGTTCAAATTTAACAATAGTTTCAGCATTTTTAACAAATATTAATAATAACAGAAATCCAGAAATATATATAGAATATGGTAAAAATTTACTTAATTTAAAAATACCAAAAGTAATATTTATTGAAGAAATTATTTATAATACATATTTAAAAAATGAAGAATATAACTTTACTAAATTTGTTTTTTTTAAAAAAGAACAAATGTATTACTACCCTTTCTTAGATAAAATAGATCATACTAATATTGAAACTTCAAATAAAAATAAAGATACTATTGAATATATGATGGTTCAATGTTACAAAACAGAATGGGTAAAAATGGCAATTGATATGAATTTTTTTAATACAAATCAATTTATATGGGTAGATTTTGGAATTTATCATATTTTTCAAAATAATAAACAACTTTTTGATGTATGTATGTATTCATTAAAAGATAGAAATTTTAATAAAATAAGAATTGCATGTGGTTGTTTGTCATCACATTATTTAAACAACAAAACAAATATATATCCCTCAATTATTTGGTGTTTTCTTGGAGGTATATTTGGAGGTAATTGTAATGTTTTATTAAAATTTGCCGATTTAATGAGAAACAAATGTATGTATTTAATAAATAATTATAAAATACTTCCATGGGAAGTAAATATTTGGTATCTCATTTATTTTGATTGTCCTGATATTTTTGATTATTATATAGGGGATCATGATTTTTCAATGATTTTAAAATATTAGCAAAAATATAATATTTTATTATCATGAACTTGATGAAGGTAAATTTGCTAAACATAAATGTATTTTTCCTAATGCGGCTACACTATAAGAACAAACCATAGGTAAATCATTTTCTAAATATAGTTCAACCACTGAACATAAATTTGTACATTTTATAAAATAATTTAAGTTTTTTAAAGAAAATTGACCTGATATTATTTTACTATTATCTTGTTTTACAATGTATTCCATAGAATTTTCACTTTCAACTCTATGAATTTCAGCAGAAGCAAATTGTCCATTACATTTAAATATCAGTTCATTTCCAACCGATTTAATTTCAACTGTATCTGATATGTAAGATAAATCTCTTATTATTTTTTGAAAATCAGAAGAAGGAAGATTTATAATAGATGAAAACTTAACATCTGGATATTCCAACTCTTCTATTTCAGGTTCTATTAGTCTTAATTTTTGGGTTTTACATTGTTTTATATCTCCATTTTCAAATTTTAAACCTAAATGTGAAACTATACCATCAACATAATCAGATTTTTCGATGTATATAGTAAGTGTATCATCATTATCTATTGAATTAATAAGTTTAAATAAATGAAACATATTTACACCTATTATAATTTTTTCTTTCTTACATATATATTCTTGAAAATTTTCTGAAAGTAATTTTAAGTTAATTAAAATAGTATGACTTTTATCCATATTTATAATGCGCATACCTTCAGGTTGAAATGTAATATTTGTTTCAATTAAAATATCTTTTAAAGCAACCATCAAAGTTCTAAAAGGAACAATTTGAATTGTTACTAATTTTAAAACAAAATTGTCATTATTGTCTCCATTATCAAAAATCATATTATATTATTATTATTATAATTCTTTTTAAATATTAATAATAGTAAAAAATAAAAATAAACAAGTGAAAAATAAAATAATGAAAAAGAAAATAAATATACATAAAGAATATAAAAAATATTTTGTTTATTATATCAATGAATGAATTAACAATAAAAAATGCTTGTATAAATAAAATTAATGAACTTTATAATTCATATAAAAATAAAGACAATGTAATTGAATATTTATACAGATATATAAATGATAATTTACCAAAAATATTAGAAAAAGAAAATAATAAAAAAATAAAAAATCGAAATAATGAAAATAATGAAAATAATGAAAATAATGAAAATAATGAAGAATTAATATTTACTGAAAAAGAAGATTTTTTTATTAATTTTTTTTTATATAATAATAAAATTTTTTATTTATCAAATACAAATTATTTTTATATATACAATGGAAAAAATTATACAACAATGAAAGAAGATGATTTACATTATAAAATACTTTTGGAAGTTTCTTCTTGTAATATCGATACATTAAAAAAATTAAAACATAAAGCAAAATTATTTATAGTTTCACAAATCAAAGAAAAAAGAAATTTATTGTATTCTGTACCTGAAACATATACTATACAAAAAATATTAAACTTTTTAACACCACAATTTTTTACAACAAAAAATGAAGCAAAATATTTTTTATCTATTATCGGTGATAATATATTTAAAAAAAATAAAGATTTATATTTTATAACATTAAATAAAAAAAAATTATTACTACATTTTTTCAATGATATTAAAAATATAGTCATATCACACATTAATATCCATACAAATATCGTTCAAAACTTTGTATCTAAATATAATATAAAATATAATTATAATAATTGTAGATTATTTCATATTAATAATATAAACTATAGTGAAGAACATTCTAATTTTATAAAATTAAATGCTTTAAATATTATTTGTGTCGCAACACATTACTCTTCCAGATTTTCAAATTCAGAAACTTTTTTAAACTATGACTATATAGATTTAAAATTCAAAAATTATACTTTATTTTTATTAAATAATAATGAAGAAAATATAATTGATAGTTTTATTAATGAATGTTTAGAACATATTGAAATAAATACAAACATTAATGATAAACTATATATTTCTTTTAAATATATAATTTTTATTTGGAAAAATTATTTATCAACAAATAAATATCCAAATATTATATATTTAAAAAAATTGAAAAACTACTTAATCAATAAACTTAACTTTGATGAATCAAGAAACATATTTCTTAATATTACAAGTAATTTTTTACCATCAATTAATTCTTTTTTAACTTTTTGGAAAAATAACATAGTTATAGTTCCAAATATTTTTTCTTCAATTTCAAGTTTTCCTATTTCAAATTTTTCTTCTTTAAATAATAAAACTAACTTTTTACATGAACTTGAGTTAAATGAAATATTTATATTATATAAAAAATGGTTAAAAAAAGAAACACAACAATTTAAATATAATAATATAACTGAAAATGATATATTAAAAATATTAAATCATTATTATAAAGAACTACATATTATTGACAATAAATATGTTAATAATGTATATGCTAAAAATTGGAATAAAAATAAAGATATAGATATAGTTTTAGATATATATAAAATAAAAAATAAAAATAATTTTATATCTGTTTATGAATATAAATCCGAAGTAATTTTTATTGATGATATTTATAACTTTTATACGAAATACTACGAATATTTAGATAAAATTTTAATAAGTAAAGGATATTTTGAAAAATATATAAAATATAAACTTAGTAATTTTATAGAATATAATAATTTTATTTCTACAAATTGGTTTAATTCATCAATCTAAAATTTTAATTTATTTACTTTTTTAATATATTTTTTATCAAAAAATCACTATAATTTAAAGTATTATTATTATTATTATTCTCATTTAATTCATTATTATTTATTTTTAATTTATCATAAATTATTTTATCATAAATTATTTTATTATATATTTTATCACTTGTATAATTATTTTTATTTAAAATTATTAATTTACCTTCTTTATTTCTTATAATCATCTATTATTAAATATTATTTATCTATAATATATTTTCGTTTAAAATTATATTGTTAAATATATGTATAAAATATATAATGAGTTTTCCATCTTTTCAAAATCTAAGAAATAACAAATGGTTAATGTTATTTTTAATTTTAATTTTTTTAATTATTACATTATTGATAGGTTATTTCATTATTACAAAATATATTTTAAATAAAAATAATAAATATACTCCAAATAGAATAAATAAAGATAGTAATGATGAAGATGAAGATCAAGATAAAATAGTTGAGTTATTATTGTTTTCTACAACTTGGTGTCCTCATTGTAAATCTATGAAACCTGATTGGGAAAAAATCAAAGAAACATATAGTGATCGTTTAATTAATGGATATAAAATTACATTTATTGATGTAGACTGTACGAATGAAAATTCTAAGAATGAAGAACTAATGAATAAATATAAAATAGAAGGTTTCCCATCAATTATATTATTAAAAGATAACAGTCCAATTACTTTTGATGCTAATCCATCATTTGATACATTAGATCAATTTTTAAACTCTGTTTTACAATAATTATATTTTTATAAAAAATAAAAATATAATTTTTAACTTATTTTCTTAGTTCATATCATAAAATATTTTTATTAAGATTGTTTTATATTCTTGTTTTTTAAATATATTATTTTATTATTTTATTATTTTATTTTTATTTATTACTAGATAATTTTTTTTCCAATTTTTCTTTATACCCAAGTAACAAAGATAATTTTTCAGGTAAGATATAACATTTTTCAAGATTATAAGAGTTTAAAACATAATTACATGCTTCAAGACATTTTTTGTTATAATGGCAGTCAAAACTTTTTCTAATAAAATTATTAATAGGCGATGAAGCATTTTCATGGATATATTTATAATTTGTAATCATTTGTTCATAATCACCATAATAATGTTCAAATAGATTTTCATTTTTAAAATATACAGGACTAAAAATTTGTTCATCAGCATGTCCATATCCTTCTTCTAAATATTCTAAGAATTTATTTTCTATTAAATCGCAAACAATATACATATAATGAATACTACCAGTAAAAAAACCACTACACATACCACATCTTCCAAATTTAAAATATTCTTTAGTATCATTTAAAACTAATTCACGGTCAATATAATCAATATAACAAGTAGAAAATCTATCACGATTAACACTTAATGCTTCATCTAAATACATAATATTTTTATAACCCATTCTTTCCATACAAAAATTAATCCAACAAAAATGTGTTGAATTAAAAATATTATTATCAATAACTTCTTTTAACATTATATATCGTGACATACAAAATAAATAATAACTAGCAGTATTTCTATTATCAAAATAATAAGGATGTAACTTTCTATTTTCAATAATTTTATTTCTATAAGTTGCGAAAGTATCATTTAGTTTTAATTTATTTTTTTTAAAAGAAAACTCATCAAAATTACAAATAACATATTGTGTTTTATTAAAAAGATAAGAAGGTCGTAGTTCTTTTATTTTTGATAAACTTTCTTTATCACAATAAATAACTAGATTATAAGGCAAATGAAGAGTTGAAATAGCACTATTTAAATAATAATTTGTATCTCTTTCTTTTATTTCTTTACTTGCGTCAGGACATTTAGTTAAATCAAAATAAGCTGTTACAAGTGTCCAATTATTATTATTATTTTTATTTTTATTATTAAATTGATAATTATTATTGAATGTAACAACACCTATTCCATTGCAATTTCCATATTCCGTTAAATCATAACAAAAATCTTTATTTAATTTATACCAAAAATTATCTCTCATATTTTTAAAATACCATATATTATCACAAATAAGAAATCCAGAATACTTTATATTTTTTAAAAAATTATAAAATTCATATTCTTTACTTCCATTACGATTATCAAGATTTAAAAAAATAAATTTACTATTTAAAATAGTATTTAACCATCGTTCTTGATTTGATTTATCCCATAAATCATCATATATAAAATTAATATTAGATTGTTTCTTAATAATATCATTTTTAATATTATCAATAGTATCAAAAGAGTATATTGTATTTGTTTTATTATAAGATAATGCTAAAGTATTTAATCCATCTTGACTTCCAACTTCAATAATAATACTATCGTTAAAAAGAGAACTTATAAATGATAATAAACGAAAATTTTTTTCTCCAATTTTTCCGTAAAAATCTTTAAACTCATGGTTTTCTTTTGATACAGATAATTCAGAAAAATAATTATCAAAATTAAATACTATTATTTATTTTGTCTTTATCAATAATTATATTCATATAGTTAAACAGTATAAATAAAAATAAATATAATAACTCATATAAATATATAATATGAGATATATAATATTTTTGAATATAATATTGAATGTTATTTCTTTTAGTGAAAAATATTTCAATAGTTGGAATTGTATAGGAATTATAGAAAAAATAAATTTTAAAAAACCTTATAAAATAAATATAGGTGAATTACCATTGGTTGTTTGGAAAGATCCAAATACGAATAACTTAATAACATCAATAAATATATGTAAACATTTGGGTTCAACATTAGATAATGGAATTATAACAAAAATGGGAAATTTGCAATGTCAATATCATGGACTTGAATATACTAAGAAAGATAATTTTGGAGAAACGATAGAACATGAAGGTAAGTTATTTTGGGCATTAAATCCTGAAAGAAAAATGCCTTATAGTACACCTTATATAAATAATAAAAATTTTAAAAAATCATTTTTACAGATTGATATGAATTGTGATTTTAAAGATAGCGTATATAATACTATGGATTTATTACATCCTGAATTTGTTCATAATAAAATTGTAGGATTTGGTAGTAAAATTCCCCCTATAAATATTAAAAATTATAAAATTGGAAATGATAGTTTAGCTTTATCATTTGATTATTTTTCAAATAAAATGACAACAAAAATAAATAAAAATTCAAAAATGACTGAAAATTTTCATTTATTTCATTATCCATCTTTTAGTTGGTCACGAGTTACATTTGATAAAACAAAACATATAATTATTGGTGTAAATTTTCTACCATTAGAAACAAAAAAAACAAGATGGTATATAACTTTATGTCATAATTATTATTTATCACCATTACAACAAAAGGCTATTCAAATAATGGCTTTAACGATTTTATCACAGGATTTTTTACAAATGAATAATCAATATAAAAATAATCAACTTAAAAATGAAATAATTTTTGGTCATAGTTTTCAGAATGAAAAAATATTATTAGAAATGAAAGAAATCATAAAAGATTATGAATATCCTGATATAAATATTATTACAAATTTATATAAATATTATAAAAATAACAAATAAATTGTTATATATTATTATTCGTGTTATCACAACTTTTTATAAAAGTTATTTTACATGAGTTTTCAAATTTAATTTTATTAATATTTCTTCTTTTTAAATTACATTTTAAACAAGATACTATTGTATTATTATTAGTGTGTCCTATATTGTTATCTATTCTATCTAAAGTCCATTGATTTGTTTCACGAATAATATCATAGACAATAAATAGTTCACAGCTACAATAAAAACATTTTAAACATATTTCATTTAATTTTTGGAGAATTTGAATAGTTGTGATAAAATAATTTATGTCATAAATATTTTTTTTTAAATCTTGTTGTTTATAATTATTAATTTTTTTATTTATTTCTTGTATTATTATTTTCTTAGATATTTGTTGTATATCGTGTTCAGTATTTTGTTTATCTTTTGTGGTTATTAACAATTGATGATCATCTTCATCAACATTAAATTTTTCAATAATATAATTTAAAATAAAATATTGATATTTATGTTCTAATATTTTTGAATATTCTTCTTTTTCAAGTAAAAATGAATAGTTATATTTTCTTTTTTTTTCAATAGTTAAATCTTGTTTCATCACTTTTTTCATCATGTATCTATTTGATGTTCCTTTTATATTTATTCTTTTTTTATTATTATTTTCATTGTCTAAATTATTTTTTTTTAATTCTTCATTTTTTTCTATGTTATTTTTAAACATAATAAGATATATATAATCAATTTAAACTTAAAATCAATTATATATTATTATGAGCGATATAAAAAAACCAAAAAATAATGGTGACTGTATGGAATTAAAAAGTATAAATTATAAAAATATGTTGTTAAAAGGTACAAGTTTATATGAACATAGAAATACAAATGATATGAATAATCTTGATAATTTTTTGGAAAATGAAAAGAAAAAAAATAAAAACCAACAATGGACTAAATTAGATAAATGTGAAAAAATAAAAAAAATATTAATATTTGTTTCAAATTATAAAATTAAAAATAATTTATCAGACGAAGAAGAAAATAATTTAATAACATATTTTCAAGATTTGTTAGATAAAAAATTATTACAAAAAGTTAAAGATGTTATTTACGATAAAGAAAATGGTATAATTAAAGATATTCCGGGTTTAATTTACAATAAACAACATAAAAAATTTACAATAAAAAATAATTTACAATCTAATAAACAAAATCATATAACTACTTTAAAAACATTAATACCTAAGAAAAAATATATATCATCAACCGTTAAAAATATTGATGATACCAATTCTTTTATTAGTTTGAATATTATTGAAGATGACAATAACATAATTATTAATGATATTGAAAAAATAGATATTGAAAAGTAGATATAATAAAAATATAAAAAATTAAAATTATAGTTTTGTATTATAATATAAAACTATAATATTTATAATAATATAATATGTTTAATTTAATAGATATATATGATGATATAAAAATAAAAAATAATAACTATTTTGATGAAAAAGAAGAAGATGATTTTATAGAAAATATATTAGAAATGATATTTTATTTTATAAATTATTATAATATTAATGAAAAAAGTTTCAATGCTTTTTATGATGATTTTATAGAATTAATATTTATTAATTTAGAAAATGAAATATGGTTTAATTTAAATAATGAAAACTACGATTATATCGAAAACTTATTAGATTATTGTTATGAACTTTTTAAAATTTTATTTTATAACAAAAATAATGGTAATGATGATAGTGAAGAAGAAAATGATAGTGAAGAAGAAAATGATAGTGAAGAAAAAAATATTAATGAAGACGAAAACGAAAACGAATACGAAGAGGAAGAGGAATATGAAAATGAATATAAATATGAAAAAAAAAATCATATTGAAGTATTAGAAAAACAAATAGAATATCTAAGAAATGTAATACAACCGGTTCAAAGAACAAAAGAATGGTATGAATGTCGTAATAATTTATTAACTGCTTCAAATGCTTATAAAGCATTAGGAACACAATCAGATATAAATTCTTTAATATATGAAAAATGTTCTTCAGTAAAAAGTTTCAAAAACAACAATATTAGTTCACCTTTACATTTTGGTCAAAAATATGAACCTTTAAGTGTAATGTTTTATGAAAAAATATATGAAACAAAAGTAGAAGATTTTGGTTGTATTACACATAAATTATATAAGTTTTTGGGAGCATCACCTGATGGTATAAATGTAAATAAAACTTCAAATCTTTATGGAAGAATGCTAGAAATTAAAAATGTTGTATCAAGAATTATTAATGGAATACCAAAAAAAGAATATTGGATACAGATGCAATTACAAATGGAATGTTGTGATTTAAATGAAACAGATTTTTTAGAAACAAAGTTTATAGAATATGAAACAAAAGAAGATTATGATGAAGATGGAGATTTTACATTATCTAAAGATAACAAATATAAAGGAACAATATTAATGTTTTATAAAAATGGAAATCCTCATTATGAATATAAACCAATAAATATAAAAAGTTTAAATGAATATGAAAAATGGTATAATTTTATGATTGATAAAAATAATGATAAAACATTTATAAAAGAATTATATTGGAAATTAATGACATTTTCTTGTATTTTAGTGAAAAGAGATAAAGAATGGTTCAATAAAAATATTGAACAATTTAAAAATATATGGTCTATCATAGTTGAAGAACGAATAAATGGTGAATATATAAAAAGAATACCAAAAAAAAAAATAAAAATACAAAAAATATCATCAAATATAGAAGAAGAAATATTAAATGAAGAAGAAGAAATGCCAAGTTTATATAAAAAAATAAATAATATAAAAGAAGAAATCAAAGAAATCAAAGAAAATAAAATAGCGAAGCATAATAAAGAAATTGAGAAAATAGATATTGAAATTAATATTTAATTAAGTATAATGAGATATAATTTTTGTTTTTGTTAAAGATTTTATTTTTTTATAGTTATAGTTATTGTATACATCAATATTTAAACAAAATATATTCAAAGATTCTTGTATGTCTTCTTTAAGATCTAGGTTGAATAGTTTAAAATTATTAATAAAATTAATAATTGTTTGAGATGTATTTTTATTATAAATAATATTATGAAAAAGTAGAATGATAAAATAACTTGTATAATCTAATTTAAATATATTAAAGTTATAAAATTTTATTTTTTGACTAACATTTTGAATTGTATTTTTAATTACTTTTTTCTTAGATAAAATAGATAAAAACTTTGTAAAATTAGGAAATATAATATTACTACAATCAATAGTAGAATAAATACAAGCATTAGCAATATAACTTTTCATATTTATGAAATTTTCTTTGGATGTTTCATAAATATCAATATCACTAATATTATTTGAAGATTTAGAAATGGTAAAAAGTGTATCGAGTGTATTTTTGGTTTTTATTATATTATTAATATAATTTTCTTGTACCATAAGTTGAATAATTTCAGGTTCATAAAAATAATTTATATACTTAGTTTCATATGTGTTTTCTTGTGAAAACATTTCATTTGTTATTTTAAATATATTACATTCTTTTTTATCGCATTTATTTGTATTATTACATTTGTTTTTATTTACTTGTTTGAAATCTAATTGTATTAATATATTTCTTATATCATTATTTGAGTTTTGTATTAAATCCATAAGTTCATTATCTTTTATTGATAAATTAATTAATTTTTTAATACCATAAAATATTTCATTGTTATTTGGATTTGTTAATTTAACATTGATACAATAGTTTATTAAAGGTTTTATAGTTTGATTATATGCATCATTTGAGATAAATAAAATAGGTATTTTTGTTTTTTTAATACAAGAAACGAAAAATGAAATGTCAGTATTATTATAATAATTTAAATTGTCAATAAATAAAATATTTTTTTTATTGTTAAATAAAGTAAATGGTGTTTTAATAAAAGTTTCAATATAATTTTTATCATATTCTTCACCTGAAAATAATGTATTATTAAAATCTAATTCTTTTAATAAAATTTCAATGATTAATGTTTTACCAATTCCACAACTACCTGAAAGTAATAAACTTTTCTTAGTTTCATTATTCCAATTAGTTAACCATTTTTTTAAAACTTCTTCTATTATTTTTTTATGTCCTATAACTTGACTTGTGTTAGATGGTTTGTATTTTTCTAAATAAGACATATTTATATTTATATATCACTTATTTAAATGAGATTAATTAAATCATTTTTTTAAATTATTAAATTAAATAAATATCATACAAAAGAGTTAAAATAACCTATACGAACAGTACCTTCAATATCAGGAACGGGTGGATTAGGACATATAATATTACTTTTTTTATTTTTTGTATCATGATAAAAAATACCTGAAAATTCTTGCGTTATGGCATTAGAAATATCAGGATTTTTTAAATGTTTAAAATTATTTGTAACTTGTTCATAAGAACTATTTTTTGTATTTTGAAATTTCCACCAGTATTCACTATATTTATTCTTAGAAGAGAATTTTTTTCTATTAATAAATGGATATTGATTTTCAACTAATAAACTTGAAGGTTTGGTAATACTTTCAGGATATTTATTTCCTGAACTATCTAAGAAATAATTATAAAAACTTTCTTGATTTTTATTATTTTGTTTGATATAAAAACAAATAATCATAAAACTACAAATGATAAAAATAACAAAAATAATAAAGTGTGACAACATAATATAATATTACTAAATATTATATATATTGTTAAACATATTTAAAATTAAACATATATGTTAATATATAGTTACATAAAATAATGGATTTAAATAACATGTATGTCGTAAAAAGAGATGGGAAAATAGAAGAAATTAAGTTTGATAAAATATTAAATAGAGTAAAAAATATTGGAAAAGAATTTAAATTAAACTTAAATTATTCAGGAATAGTTATTAAAATTGTGGAACAATTATATAATAATATCCCAACATCTAAAATAGATATTTTAACTGCTGAATATTGTATTTCAATGTCATCATTGCATTATGATTATAGTTGTTTAGCATCTTGTATTTTAATTTCAAATCATCATAAAAATATAAAAGAAATATTAAAAACTGATAAAAGTGATAAAAGTGATAAAAGTGATAATTTGAGTTTTTCAAAAAGTATGGAAATGTTGTATAACAATTATGATGATTTTGGAAATCATATTCCTTTAATTAGTGAAGCATTTTGGAATATAGTCAATAATAATAAAAAAATATATGATGAAATGATAGATATAAATAGAGATTATTTATTAGATTATTTTGGATTTAAAACTCTTGAAAGAGCATATTTAATGAAAATAAAAAATAAAATTATAGAAATACCTCAACATTTATGGTTAAGAGTATCAATAACAATTCATGGATTAGATTTTGAAAAAGTAAAAGAAAGTTATGATTTAATGTCAAATAAATATTTTACTCATGCTACACCAACATTGTTTAATTCAGGAACAACAAAAGGTAATTTAAGTTCTTGTTTTTTATTATCAAATGAAGATGATTCAATAGAAGGTATTTTTAATACACTAAAAGACTGTGCTCATATTTCGAAATATTCAGGAGGAATTGGACTTCATATACATAATATTAGAGCAAATGGTAGTTTTATAAAATCAACAAATGGAACATCAACTGGTATAGTTCCAATGTTAAGAGTATTTAATAATACCGCAAGATATATAAATCAGGGTTCAAAAAGAAACGGAAGTTTTGCTATTTATTTAGAACCTTGGCATGCTGATGTTGAAGATTTTTTAAATATGAAAAATAACCATGGTGATGAAGAAATGAAAGGACGAGATTTATTTTATGCTTTATGGATTCCTGATTTATTTATGAAAAAAGTTGAAAAAAATGAAAGTTGGTGTTTATTTTGTCCAAATAAGTGTCCTGGTTTAGCAGATGTTTACGGGGAAAAATTCGACATTTTATATAAAGAATATGAATGTAAAGGATTAGCAAATAAAGTTATAAAAGCGAGAGATTTATGGTTTAAAATATTAGATGCACAAATGGAAACAGGAACACCATATTTATTATTTAAAGATGCTTGTAATAGAAAATCAAATCAAAAAAATATCGGAACAATAAAAAGTTCTAATTTATGCACTGAAATAATAGAGTATTCAGATAATAAAGAAACAGCAGTTTGTAATTTAGCAAGTATAGGATTACCATGTTTTGTCAATAAAGAAACAAAAGAATTTGATTATGAAAAATTACATAATGTCAGTAAAATATTGACAAAAAACTTAAATAATATTATAGATATAAATTACTATCCAACAGAAAAAACTAAATTAAGTAATTTTAGACATAGACCTATTGGAATAGGAGTTCAAGGACTAGCAGATACATTTATTTTAATGGATGTTCCTTTTGAAAGTAATGAAGCAAAAATAATTAACAAAAATATATTTGAAACTATTTACCATGGTGCTTTAGAAAAAAGTAATGAACTTTCTATTACTTATGGTCCTTATGAAACTTTTTTGGGATCTCCTGCTTCACAAGGATTATTACAATTTGATTTATGGAATGTTCCACAAAATAATGATAGATATAATTGGGATACATTAAAATTATCAATTAAAAATTTTGGTCTTTATAACTCTTTGTTAATAGCACCTATGCCTACAGCATCCACAAGTCAAATATTAGGTTTTAATGAATGTTTTGAACCTTTTACAAGCAATATATATAGTAGAGGAACATTAGCTGGTGAATTTATGGTTGTAAATAAATATTTACAAAAAGAATTAATAAATATAGGACAATGGAATGAAAAAATAAAAAATAATATTATAGCAAATAATGGAAGTATCCAACAATTAGATTTTTTACCCAAAAGTATTCTTGATAAATATAAAGTAGTTTGGGAAATACCTATGAAACATATTATTGATATGGCTACTGATAGAGGTATTTATATTTGTCAAAGTCAAAGTATGAATTTATGGGTTGAAGAACCCAATTACAAGTCTTTAACTTCCATGCATTTTTATTCTTTTAATAAAGGACTAAAAACTGGTATTTATTATTTAAGGAGAAAAACTAAAACAAAAACACAAAAATTTACAATAGAACCTGAAAACTATGATAATAATAATGATGAAATATGTGATTTTTGTTCCGCTTAAATTAAATTAACTTAATAAATTAAATATTTCTTTTATTGATTTATTTTTTTTTGTAACATCATAATCATAAACTATTTTAATATAACATCTTAAACAACAAAAACAGTCATTTAACGCATCATGTAAATTATATAAATTTTTATTAAATAAAAATCTATATAATTCAATCAACTTTGGATATTTATTATATTCTTTTCCATAACGAATAATTTTTATATTACAAATATTTATTGTATTCATCATAGTGCAATATGTATTTTTATCTTTTAAAATATCAAAATAATTTATCCATTTAGTATTTTTTGTTTTATAGAATAATCTCATAATTTCAATTTTTAACATATTAATATCAAAACTTATATTATGTCCTATTAATTTATCACTTTCATTTAAAATTGACATAAAATCTTCAATAATAACTTCAATATCAAGAGGTTTGTTTTTAGAAATTATTTCTTTTGTTATTTTGTGGATATTAATACTTTCTATTGGAATCTCAACATTTAAATCAAGTAATACATATTTATTTGAATAATTTAATAGTTTATTTTCTTCAATATCATAACTTATAAAACCAAGTTGAATTATATAAGGACAACTACTTAAAATATCTTCATTTAAATTATCGAAATATATATTTTTAGGGATTAAACCTGTTGTTTCAGTATCGAAAATTAGAACTTTTTCCATTTTGTTTTATATATATATTTTATCTTTGTATATTTTTAATTCATTTTTATTATTTAATAATATATATATATAATGAAAAACAATCTATTTGTTATTATTTTAATTATTATTTTATTTCTTTTTTTAGTATTATTTTTAGGAACAAACTTTTATGAAGGATATGTAAATATGCCTTCAACAAAACAATCTTCAACAACACCATCTTCAACAACATCATCTTCGACAACACCATCTTCGACAACATCATCTTCAACAACACCATCTTCAACAACATCAAAAATAAATATTACTTCAAAAGTTTTTTATGGAACAAATGGGACACAAGCAACAGTAATAACTGATGATAATAATAATATAGATTCAATAGTCGTTGTAAATCCAACAACAGGAACATCTGTTTTTATACCAAATAATAATAATAATAATAATGATCAAACAAATAATCAAACAAATAATCAAACAAATAGTCAAATAACTACTCAATCAAACACATATACATTAACATCAAATACTTATATAGACCAAAATGGAAATAAAGCAAAAATTGTAAAAAATAATAATGGTGATACTATAATAAAAATAAATTATAAAGGAAATATGGTTATTTTTACAAATAATTTACCAAATGGGGGATATACAAATAATGATTATAATAATAGTAACTATTCAAATTATTCAAATTCTATGAATGATAGTTCTTCATCAACACCTAATTCATCATCAAATAATATAGATAAATATACAAGTTATACTAGTGATAATAATAACAATAATGTTGATGATAATAATATTACAAATATTACTCCAAATAATAATTCAAAACCATTAATTACAAACTATGACAGTAGTTCATATTATAATTCCAAACAAGGATTTAATAATGGTATTCCAGCTTCAGAAATACCAAAAGGTTCTGAAGATTTGTATATTTTAAAAAGTCAAATAGTTCCGCCTGTGTGTCCTGTTTGCCCGAGTCCAATAATTAAAAATTGTGAAAAATCAGGAAAATGTCCTCCTTGTCCAGCACCCCAAAGATGCCCTTCAGAAAGTGATTTTATTTGTAAAAAAGAACCAAATTATCAAAATATAAATTCTAATGTTCAAAAAATGTTACCGCTACCTGTTTTAAATAGTTTTTCAAGTTTTGGAATGTAAATATTTAATAATAGTTATTTATAAAATAACAAAGCTATTGATTTTATATTAATGTTTATTTCCATAATATTATATCTAAATATAATATTATGAAAATAAAAAATGAAAAAGCTATATGTATAATATCAAAAAATTATCATTTTGAATTAATAAATTTTTATAGTAATTTTAAAAATTATGATATATTTTTTATAATTGATGATAATGAAAAAATAGTAAATGATACTCAATATAAAAATATTAATTTTATAAGATTAAATAATAGTTATGTAGAAAATAAAAATTATATAAACTCTTCAAGTATATATTTGAATTTTAACAAAATTATAGGTTGGGATAAGGCATTATTATTTTTTTATGAAATGAAACAATATAATGTATCTGGTTCTTATAAGTTTATATGGTTTTTAGAAAATGATGTTTGGTTTTTTAATGAAAATACACTAGTTAATATTGATAATAAATATGAAGATAGTGATCTTTTAACGAATAAATATGGAGAAAAAGGAGATAATAATTCTTGGCCTTGGAATAAAACAATATTACATGAAGATTATAAATATTACAAAAGTATGATATGTGGGTGTCGATTTTCAGAAAAAATGTTAGAAAGTATTAATAATTATGTATTAGAGTTTAAGACTTTATTTTTTATTGAAATAATGTTTCCTACAATAGCAAAAAGGAATAATTTAATATATGATTGTCCAGAAGAACTAAGAACATTATCTTATAATGATAAATTTGAATATAAAGATTTGAATAAAACAAATTTATTTCATCCAATAAAAAATTTAAGTGAACAAAATAAAATAAGATTTTATATAAATAATAAAGAAAAAATAAAAGAAATACAAAAAATAAAAGAAAAAATAAAAGAAAATAATAAATATAAAAAAAATAATATTAAAATGATATTAAAATAATATAAATGACATTTATAGGTAGTATTATTTTATTACTTGAAAATTTAAATATTTTTTTTTA
>Ga0247841_10004336_pt1 | contig 24567 bp, 28 predicted proteins | sample LaCruzMarch2015__2_FD_192410 | JGI IMG/M metagenome (GOLD analysis project Ga0247841, IMG submission 192410) | Freshwater microbial communities from meromictic Lake La Cruz, Castile-La Mancha, Spain - LaCruzMarch2015_18m | ecosystem: Environmental > Aquatic > Freshwater > Lake | place: Spain... | reverse complement strand
AAAGACTATTAAATTTAATTCTATGTACACGATCTAAAAGAATCTTATCAATTGCGCTTGCGTCGTTATATGAAAGAATAAACAAAGCTTTAGATAAATCCAAATCAATTCCTGTAAAATATTTATCCTGAAAACAATCATTTTGCGCAGGGTCTAATAAATGTGTAAGAATTCCTACAATCTCTTTACCATTCTCGGTGCGGCTTATTTTATCAACTTCATCAATAAATATGATTGGATTCATACATTTTTTATCAATAAGAATTTGAACAATTGAACCCCAAGTTGAACCTACATATGTATAGTTATGACCGTGTAAACTACTTCCATTACTGTCACCACCCATTTGAATCATTGCGAAAGGTCTACTAATACCTTTTTCATCTTTTAAGCAGTCAGATAGCCCTCGTTTTGACAAAGATGTTTTTCCAACGCCTGGTGGTCCTTCAAATCCAAAACAGTATCCAGTTTGTTCACCATTTATCCATTGACCTATTATTCTCTCTATCTGTTTCTTTGCTTTATCGTGACCGTGAACAGCTTTATCAAGAGTTTTTTTAACATTAGTCATGTAATCTGTAATTTCTTTCATATTTTTATTTAATAAAGAAATATACGCATTTATTTCTGGATTTGTTAATACCTTGTTATTATTCGCAGCTAAGTTAAATTCATTTATTATATCTTCAGTTATTTTACTACCATCTTCTTTTTCACAGTCTTTATAACAATCTACAACATCAATAATATGATCAGTTAATCCATCCTTATTTAGATGAGAATATTTACTACTTTTTTTTTTATATTTCTTTATAATATTATCTAATATCTTAATATTTTGCGCTAGTTGTTTTTTATCACCTGTTACTAAATATTCTTTAATTTTTTCAATTTGTTCACTTTTATTATTTGAATTTGGAGTTTCTTGAATTTTTTTTATATATTTTAATACTTCAACATTAGTATATTTTTCTTTATTTGGTATTTCTGGAAATATATTATTGATATTATATTTTTTATACATATCTTTAAAATTACTTCTAATTTTATTCATCATATTTAGTATTGGTTCACTCTTATAAACAGTAAAAGGAATTTTTAATAATCCATCAAGATACTGTCTAGCTTTTGAACCAGAATCTTCAGATTTTGACTTTAATTCTTTAAGTTTTATCATAGCTTTTTCTTTAACAGAATCTGATGCTTTTAATAAACAAATTTGTTGTTCAATAGGTATTTTATTTATATCAAAGTTTGACAATTCATTTGTATATTGTATGGTTTTTTTCATAGCTTGTTTAAAAAATTGTTTCATTTGCCAATGTAAACTATCAAATAATATTATTTGTTCTTGAGTATCAATGTTTCCATTTGAATCATTAGAAAGAAGATCATATAATAAATAAGATAAATATTGATTCTCGTAATTTGAAGAACAAATTAGTAGTTGAAGTAATGTATTTCTTTTATTAAACATATCATCTGTAATAAATTCTTTTATAACTTGTGTTATTTGTTTTTGTTTTAAAATATTATTTTGACTTATATATCCGGCAAATTTAATATAAATATTATGTTCATTTTCATAAATTAAATAATCTTTTAGAGTTAATGATGAAACAAATATTTTAAATGATTCTGTTTTAAAATCTGTATCCTCTGGTAAATTTTCAATAATCATTTTTTGTTTATTTGTAATATATTTATTATTTAAAAATTCTATTACAATATCGTCTAAGAATCCAAAAACAATTATATTTTTTTTTAAAATTGTATTATAAATATATAACTTAATACCATGTACTTTCATATGAAATTGTTTATATAAAGAAATTACTTCAAAACAAGATAAATTACCGGTTTCATAATTTACTTCATCCTTTTTATTTAAAACTTTGTAGCTTGTTGGATGAAAATATTTTTTTAATAATTCAAATTTAGCATGTTGAGTTTCTTCAGTAACTATTTTATTGTTATTTCCAAAACAAATTAATAACAAATCTTCTAGACTTTCAGTTCCATAACTTTTTAATAAATTAGATAAATCATTATTTATTTGTTGTAAGTTGTTAATTAATATATCTGTATTATCTTTAATTTCATTTAATTGTTGAATTTTTATACTTAAATCGCCTAATTTTTCCATACAAGAAGTAATATCACTAATTCCTAAAATATCAAAAAGTTTATTTTTTTGAATATGAATGATAGTTTTTTGAATAATATCTTTGAAAAATTCTATTTTTAAGTCAATTAATGGTAATACATTATTTGTTATTTTATTAATTTCTTTTTTAAAACTATTATTTTTTTCATTCATTTTATTCTTATATATTCTTATATTATATTTATATATTTGTATTCTAAACTATTACAGATGTTAATTTTATAATTATTTTATTAAATTTTAATATTGTTATTGTAATATAGTATAAAATTGTTTATAAATTTGAAAATAAATTTGAAAATATATTTATTAATAGTATTTAAACGTAATATCATATAATATATTAATATAACCATGGGTATTCCCTCATTTTTTAGTTACATTGTAAAAAATCATACGAATATCATTAAAAAATTATCAGCTAATACTATTAAAGTCAATAATCTTTACTTAGATTGTAATTCTATTATTTATGATGTTGTTCATAATATTGATTTCTCTACTATAAAAGAGACTGATGTTGATGTTATTATCAGTTCTGTATGTGTCAAAATTGAAGAATATATAAATTTATTAAAACCTGATAATATTATTTATATTGCGTTTGATGGTGTAGCACCTGTAGCAAAGTTAGAACAACAACGTTCTAGACGATACAAATCATTATATCAGAATAATATATCTCGTTCAATATTTAAAGGTATTAAGCCTGACCCTTGGAACACAACTGCTATAACACCTGGAACAGTATTTATGACAATTTTAAATGAAAAAATCAGTAAATACTTTAAAGATCCAAAAAAATACAATGCTACCAAAATGGTAGTATCTTTAAGCGACACATACGGTGAAGGTGAACATAAATTATTTGAATTTATTAGAAATTATCCAGAATCACATATTGATAAAAATACAATTATTTATGGGTTGGATGCTGACCTTATAATGTTGTCAATAAATCATCTTCCAATTTCGAGTAAAATTTATTTATTTAGAGAGACACCTCATTTTATTCAATCAATTAATTCAGAATTGCATCCTAATGAGACATATATAATTGATATTCCTGAATTAGCTAATATTATTACACTTGATATGAATAATGGTGTAGAATTAACAACAATACAACAAAAAAATAGAGTATATGATTATATTTTCTTATGTTTTTTTCTTGGGAATGATTTTATGCCACATTTTCCTTCAGTAAATATTAGAACAGGTGGTGTTAATAAAATGTTACAAGCATATAAATGTACTATTGGTAACACAAATGATAATTTAACTGACGGTAAAAAAATTTATTGGAAACATGTTAGAAAATTAGTTCAATTTTTAGCTGATAATGAAGAAGAATATTTTAAAATAGAAACAAAATTGAGAGATAATAGAAGTAAAAATCATATGCCAGACATAACTGGTGAAGATAAATTTAAACAATTTGAATCTATACCAATATGTGAGCGTTCACTAGAAAAATTTATTAATCCTTACAAGGTTAATTGGCAAACAAGATATTATAAAACATTATTTAATATTGATATTGATGAAACTAGAAAAAAACAAATATGTACTAATTATCTTGAAGGTTTAGAATGGACAATGAAATATTATACAATTGGTTGTCCAGATTGGAGATGGTGTTATAAATATAATTATCCCCCATTATTTTGTGATTTAATACATTATATCCCATATTTTGATACAGAATTTGTAGAAAACAAGAAAGCAAATCCTGTAACAGAATTGGTTCAACTTTGTTATGTTTTACCAAAGCAAAGTCTTCAATTTCTTCCAGATAAACTTTACAACAATTTATTAAAATATCATAGTGATTGGTATAATAATGATTGTTCATTTGTATGGGCTTATTGTCGTTATTTTTGGGAATCTCATGTAAATTTACCACATATTGATATAAATGATCTAGAAAAATTTGTAGCAGAAAATAAATAAACTTTTCTTATAAGGATTAAATAATATATATTATAATAGAACTTAAAGAAATAAAAACATTTTAAGACTTAAATTTTAATTTTTATTAAATTATATGAATAATCGCTTCATAATACAATTATAAATGATTAGTTTTTAAAATTTTTATTCTTTTAGTATAAAAATAAGATACTTTTCTTTAAGTAGGAATTTCAATTTATTATATAAAAGTGTAAAAAAAAGTGTGGGAAAGTTTTTACAGATTTGAAAATTGGACATTTTTTTTGTCCATTTTTCAAAACCTTGGATATTTTATGGCAAAAAAATAATTTTTCGCTGCAAAAACTATTTTTAGCATGTGGACACCAAAAAAATAATTTTCAATTTGTTACCATAAAATTTTAATATATTTTTATAAAAATGATTTAGGCGTTTTTTTTGTAAGTATTATATACTGACAAATGACTGACGATTTAATATTAAAAAACGCGCACAATTTTATATGTACAAATTGTGACTTTAAATGTATTAAAGAAAGCGAATTTTGTAGACATAAAATGACACGTAAACATAAAAATACTGCCAAAATACTTACAAATACTGCCGAAAAAACGCCAACTAAGCCAATAATGACAAATAAATTTATTTGTGATTGTGGTAAATACTACAAACATCGTCAGAGTTTATTTAACCATAAAAAAATATGTTGTAACAAAGATAAATTTAATGAAATACTTATTAATGATTGTTCTCAAAGAGAAACATATGATAAGGAACTAATTATTTTACTTATTAAACAAAATTCACAACTTATAAAAGATAATAGTGAATTTAAAAATATTGTAATTGAACAACAAAATATCATGTTAGAGGTTCTTAAAAATGGTACTAATAATACTACCAACTCACATAACAAAACCTTTAATCTTCAATTCTTTTTAAATGAAACGTGTAAAAACGCAATGAATATTATGGATTTTGTTGATTCAATAAAGCTTCAATTATCTGATTTGGAGAATGTTGGTAAATTAGGTTATGTTGAAGGTATTTCTAATATTATAACTAAAAATTTAGATGCTTTAGATGTAACACAAAGACCCATACATTGCGCAGACAAAAAGAGAGAAGTTATATACATAAAAGATCAAGATAAATGGGAAAAAGAAGATGAACAAAAAAATAAACTTAAAAAAGTAATACATAGAGTTGCGTGTAAAAACCAAAGACTAATACCTAAATTTAAAGAAGAACATCCTGATTGCTTAAAATCATCTTCAAAATTTTCAGATCAATATAATAAAATTATTGTTGAATCAATGGGAGGATCTGGTGATAATGATATAGAGAAAGAAGATAAAATTATAAGAAATATATCTAGGCAAGTATTAATTGATAAATAAGTTTTTTGACAAATTAAGTTTTTTTTTCTTTAAGTAGGTATTTCAATTTATTATATTAAAGTGTAAAAAAATGTGTGGGAAAGTTTTTACAGTTTTGAAAATTGGACATTTTTTTTGTCCATTTTTCAAAACCTTGGATATTTTATGCCTAAAAAATTTAATTTCGCAGCATAAAGTATTTTTAGCATGTGATCACCAAAAAAATAATTTTCATTTTGTTACGATAAAAATTTTATTATTTCAAAAAAAAAGTATTTAGGAACTTTTTATATAGGCATTTTATAATGACAAATAATGACATAAAAATGCCGAAAAATGCCGAAAAATTAATATGTGATTTTTGTAACTTTAAATGCTTTAAATTATCTAATTATACAAAACATTTATTGACACTGAAACATAAAAATAATGACAAAAAGATGACAAATAATGACAAAAAAATGCCGAAAAATGCCGAAATATCAAATACTTTTACTTGTATATGCGGTAATAGTTATAAATATCGTCAGGGGTTACATTCTCATAAAAAAAAATGTCTTACAGTAAATGAAAAAATAAATAATAAAGAAGATACAAACGGTAAAGAATTAATTTTCAAGTTATTACAACAAAATAATCAACTACAAAACCAAATATTTGAAATGTGTAAAGAAAAAACAATAACAAATATCAATAATACCGGAGCTCATATAAACTCACATAACAAAGCCTTTAATCTTCAATTCTTTTTAAATGAAACGTGTAAAGACGCAATGAATATTATGGATTTTATTGATTCAATAAAGTTACAATTATCAGATTTAGAGAATGTTGGTAAATTAGGTTATGTTGAAGGCATTTCTAATATTATTACAACTAACTTAAAAGCATTGGATATTACACAAAGACCCATACATTGCGCAGACAAAAAGAGAGAAGTAATATATATAAAAGATGAAAATAAATGGGAAAAGGAAGATGATCAAAAAAACAAATTGAAAAAGGTAATACATAGGGTTGCTTGTAAAAACCAAAGATTAATACCAAAATTTAAAGAAGAACATCCAGATTGTTTAAAATCATCTTCAAAATTCTCAGATCAATATAATAAAATTATTGTTGAATCAATGGGAGGTTCAGGTGATAATGATAAAGAAAAAGAAATTAAAATAATAAAAAATATTTCAAAGCAAGTATTAATTGATAAATAAGTTTTTTATTACAATTTTTATTATATATATGAAGCACATAGAATTAGTATTTTATCATATTCCAAAATGTAGCGGTTCATCTATACGACTAATGCTTTATAATTATTTCATGAATAAATATAATGAAAATTTAATTTATTGTCCACTTTTCAGAAGTGCATCTCTGCATTTAACATTTGAATTAAATTCTAATGAAATAATGGATAATTATCATTATGATTTCAAAAATTTGAAAGTTATTTTACATCATATTAGATATTATAATATGATACAAATGATATAATATAACGAATTTTAAAACCTAAATATCAAATAACTTTTTTACGTGAACCAATAAGAAGATTTATATCACAATATTATTTTTTTTGAATATATAGATAAAACTAATATAGATATGTATAATGTTCATTTATAAACATTATATTAGACTAAACGATCAAAATTTAATGAATATATTCAAGAATATGGTAATTTGATGGTTAAATATCTTGGAATTTATGAATTAAATGAAAATGGAGATTTTGATTTTTCAAATTTTGATAGAATATTGAATGAAATGTTAAATGAAATTACTTTTATTGGTAAATTAGAACATATAGATGAAGGAATAACCGCTTTGAATACATTTTTACACATTTAGACATTTAGAGCAACGCGTATTTTTTAGGAAATAATATTTTTTCATAAAAATTTAATTCTTCGTTTTCTATTATTATTTTTTCTTTTGTAATTTCATTTTCTTTTTTTTTAAATAATTCATTTTTGTCTGTTCTATAATATTTTATATTTAATGGAAAATCAACATTATCTTTAATTTTTAAACCGCATTTTTTTAACTTATTCATAGTATCTAAAAAATTATCAATTAAGTCATCATATGTAATTAAACAATAATTTTTAACTAAATTTGGCATTTTTTCAACAAGATATTTATTTTTTACTAACCTTAATTCATATATATTTTTATATCTTTCTCCAGTATCTATATTTCTATCAACCATAATTTCATTACCCATTATATCAATAGAATAAAATGTATCAGTTAAAAATGTATCTATGTTTTTGGTTAAATGTGGTGGTAAGTGATGTTTTTCTCTATATAATGAATTAATCCAATCTTCTAAATTTCTAATAATTCCTATAAATAATATGTCATCCCTATTAGTTAAATCGTCAAAACTAAAAAAATGTTTCCAACCACAGTCCCAAGTTATTTCAACATCAAAATTTAAGAGTATTAATTCTTGTAAATAATTTGTTCCAGAACATCTTTCGCCGTAAATTGTAAATTTTTTTATCATATATATATATATATATATATATATGATAAAAAAATTTTAATCGGCGTTTTAATTGTCTAAAGGTGTAAATAATAAATTTGATTTATCAAATGATTTGGTGATAAAACATGAAAATAAATCCAATCTTAAACAAGATATATATGAATATGCAAAACTAATACCATTACTTCTTGAATGTAACAAATATGATATACTATTATATAATAGTTTTAATTTTTATATTTATAATGAGTAATTACATTTATCAATTGTATTAAGGATGTAATTTTAAATCTTAAGAGTTTAAAATAATATTTTTAAATAAATTACATATTATATGTCAAAACAAGTTATTAGTGAAATAGTAGATAGAGGTGCTTTTATGACACTTCTTCAACATAATCCTGGACTAATTGTAATAAAATTAGGAGCAGAATGGTGTGGACCGTGTAAGACAATAAAACCAGCAGTTCATGGTTTCTTTGCTTCATCACCACCAGAAGTTGTATGTGCTGATATAGATATAGATAAATCATTTGATTTTTATTCATTTTTGAAGTCAAAAAAAATGGTAAATGGAATACCAGTATTGCTATGTTATAAAAAAGGTAACGCTACTTATATTCCAGATGATATAATAACAGGTTCTGATTCAGTCCAATTACATCAATTTTTTACTAGATGTGGAAAATATTTAATGGATGCTTTAACACAAAATGTGAAAAAATAACTATATTTCTTTATCAAATTTTATGTTGATGTAAAAATTTGATAAATAAAATCAAATAAAATAAAATCAAATAAAATATAATAATATATTATATGAAATCATTTAATAACTTATTTATACTTTTTTTTATTCTAATTGTATTAGGTATCTTGTATAAAATGTTTGAAAATAAAAGAATAAAAGAAGAACGTGGAGACACATTTGAAGCTATTCAAAAATATTTATTAGATAGTGATACTTTAGGTAAGAGTAAAAAACCAATATTATGGATTCATATTCCTTATGAATATAATTCAAGGAATTGGTTAAATTTTGGTTCACGTAGTTCATTTGATTTAAATCAACCATACTTATATTTAACAGTTAGAAGTATTATTAAAAATTGTGATAAATCTTTTAAAATTTGTATTATAGATGACAAATCGTTTAAAAAATTAATACCTGGATGGAACATAAATATGACTACTATTTCAGATCCTATTCTCTCTAATATGAGAATGTTAGGAATGATGAAACTTTTATATATCTATGGTGGAATACAATGTCCTATTTCATTTTTATGTTTAAAGGATTTAATGGGGTTATATACAAAAGGTACAAGAGGAGAGAAAATGTTTGTTTGTGAAACAGTTGATAGAAATATATCATCAACTGATGCAGATTTTTATCCAAATTTATCATTTTGTGGTGCTCCAAAAGAGTGTGAAATAGTAAGAGAGCTATGTAATTTTATTGAACGTACAGCTTCACACGATTACACAGCAGATACCAGATTTTCAGGTGAGTTTGATAAATGGTCAAAACAACGTATTGAAAATGGTAAAATAAATTTAATTGAGGGATTAGAAATTGGAACTAAAACTATTGATGAAAAACAAATAATTGTTGATAATTTAATGTCAAATCATTATTTAGATTTATATCAAGGAACTTATGGTATTTTAATACCATGTCAGGAGATATTGAATCGTAAAAAGTTCGAATGGTTCGCTCGTATGTCACCAAAACAAGTAATGGAGTCTGATACAATTATTGGAAATTATTTACTTCTCTCTCAAACAAATGAAGAAGGTATTTTAGAACCTATGGAACCTTTAATTAATAATGAGATTGAAAATAAATTTGTGGGGTTTTGGAAAATTCCTAGTTCCGCACCAAATTTTGGTCTAAAACCAAATTTTTTAGGTAATAATTTACAAAAAATACCTTATCCTGAAAGATAAAAATAATTTAACAATATTTCCTTTTCCGTTATAAACCCATATTTCATAAATATGTCCCATTTCTTTTGCTGCGTTTTGTTTTATTATACCATTTGGTGATTATAATTATAAAATATTTATAAAAACATACTTAAATAGATAACAATAATTATAATATTAGTATAATATGTCAGGATTTATATTACCAGATTGCTTAGTATTAAAATTTCAAGAAGTGGAAAATCAAGAAGTGGAAAATCATAAAGATGTAATAGATACTACTGTTTATGTTTTATATGATAAAAGAGAACATAAATATGTAGTTAGAGGTAAAAGAAGATGGTCACCAAAATTTCAATCACCTAGTTATGCTTATGAGTGTGAAAATATAGATGATTTAGCAGATTTTTTACAATACATTATTTGTCCTTATAATAAAGTAAATGAAATCTTGTACAATTACAACAATTTACCATTTTCATCAAGTGAAATTACATTTGATTTTTTAAACGAGAATGATCATTCATTTTATGAGATTTCTGGATATAATAATAAAAATTTAAATAGAAAAAGATTACTTAGAAATTTAAGAATGTTAAGAAAGGTTTCAAATGAATATGTTTAGATATAATCAATAATAAAAAATGAAAATAAAAATAAAAATACAATTTAATTATGTGTTTAAATATCATAATTAAATTAAAAATAATATATTATAATTATGAATGATACAATGACATTACTTTTAGCTACAGCAATATTGGCAGCAGGTGGTTTCGGTTTGTATATATATAAATCAAGTGATCATGAAGAAAAATGTGATGACGAATATAACGAAGATACTTTATTTGGTGCAGGTAATTTTTGGGGTTCAAAAGAAGAAGATCTAGAAGAATATGATTTAGATGAACCTGAAATTTATGAACCAAAAGTAAAAAGTCGCGGTAGTAAAACAAAAAGAACAAAAAAAACTACAGGAACAAAAAGAAGATACTAATAATAAATATAATACTCAATATTATAACTTGATTTATTATAAATAATTTTAGATATATATATAATTTTGTTGAAATTACATATTTGCCTTATTATAGTTATAAATGTATTATATGTAAGTTTTTTTTCTAAATACTTAAGTTTAGATATATGATAAAATGGTTTACAATATTCAATAAATTTAGGGATTATTTCTTTGTATATTCCTTTTTTATATGATTCAAAATTAAGTATATAATATTTAACGTTTTTTAAACATATTTCATCAATTAATTCATAAAATTTATAATTAGGAATAATATTTTTAAATATTTGAGAACTCATTTTTTTTGTAATATAATATATAATATATAATATATAAAAATATAAATTATATATTATTTTTATGGTTTTACTTTATTTATGTAATATTTGGATTAGATTATTAGTAAATAACGATAATTCAATTTCATCTTCGTGGATATTATGAAAAATTGTAATATATTTACATAGACAAGGTATAATTTTAAATTTTTGTTCTTCATTAAGAATTGTAGAACTTTTAACGAAAACAAAATAATTATCAAGAATATCCATTACTGAATAACCTTTGTCATATAATTCAGTTATTAATTGAATTGATTGCTTTATATTTTCTTCTAAAATAAAGTTAGTATATTCTTCAAAAATTAAAAAACTAATATTAGAGCATAATTTAACTGCTAATTTATAAGTGATTTTTTCATTAAGAAGATAGAATTTTTCCATATAATTAATGACTATTTTAACTGTGTTATTAGATACACTAATAATAAAATTTTGTGCCTCTTCATCAATATCTATATTTTCGGCTATCTGAATATTTTCAATAATAGTCTTAAGGTTTTCTCTCTTTAATGGTTTATTCTTTATAATTGTAAAACGTGATTGTAAACTTTCAATGACTTTTTGAATATTACTACAAGATGATATAAAATGAACATTATGACTATATTTATCTATACAATTACGAAATACTTGTTGACTTTGTTCATTAATAATATCAATATCATCAAGAATAACTATTTTTTTTTTATTTTTAATATTGGAGCATGTTTGACAAAATGTTTTAACATCAGTTCTATAATAATTAATTCCTTGTTCTTTAAGACTATTAATATATAAGACATTCTCTTCATATTCTTTAGGTGTATTTCCAATATAATACTCTCTTATTAAGGCATTTAAGAGAGAAGTTTTACCAGAAGCCATATCTCCAATAATTAGAATATTTAAATTATCTATTAGAATAAGAGTTTGTAACATGTTAATTACGGAGTTATCTAGACCAAAATCTTTAAAATATAATGGTTTATATTTATGAATAAATAGTTTATCTTCAAGTGAAGCTACCTTTGGTTCAAGTGAGGCTACCTTTGGTTCAAGCGAAGCTACCTTTGGTTCAAGCGAAGCTACCTTTGGTTCAAGTGAGGCTACCTTTGGTTCAAGTGAGGCTACCTTTGGTTCAAGCGAAGCTACAATCATTAATATTATACGTTAATAATTATTTAAGTATATCTTTTCATATAATATTAAATGTCTGAAAATTTATATGAAATTTTAGGTATCAGTGAAAAAGCTACAAAAGATGAAATTAAAAAAGCTTATAGAGCTTTACAAATGAAATGGCATCCAGATAAAAATCCAGGTAATCAAGAAGCAATAAATATGACACAAAGATTAAATTCCGCATATGAAACTTTAGGTGATCTTCAAAAGAGAGAACAATATGATAATGTAAGAAATAATCCCAACCCATTTACAAGTATGAATCATTCTGGAACAGAGGTTCCATTGGATGATATTTTTAATATGTTTTTTGGAGGCGCAGGTGGAATGCCAGGTTTTCCAGGCATGAATCCTAGTGGGAAGATTCATATTTTTCATGGCGGACCTATGGGTTTTCACCAAGCAATGTCTAAACCAGCTCCTATTATATTAACAATTCATATAACTATTACTCAGGTTTTCACAGGGACTTCTCTTCCGGTTGAAATTGAAAGATGGATTATGGAAAATGGAATTAAAGTATATGAAAAAGAAACCATTTATGTAACTATTCCTAATGGAATAGATGAAAATGAAATGATCATTATTAGAGATAAAGGTCATGTATTAAATGATAATATAAAAGGTGATGTAAAATTAATCGTAAAAATAAATAATGATAGTATATTTAAGCGTTCTGGATTAGATTTGATTTTAGATAAAAAAATAACATTGAAGGAAGCATTATGCGGTTTTACATTTGAAATAAATTATATAAATGGTAAAAGTTATACTTTAAATAATAATAAAGGAACTATCATTTCACCTGAATATAAAAAAATATATCCTAATATGGGTTTATCTAGAGGTGAACATAAAGGTAATATGGTTATACATTTTCACATTGAATTTCCTGAAAAATTGACGGAAGAACAAATAGACAAATTAATTAATACTCTTTAATATTTTGTATAGATTTCAACATAATATATAATATATAATATATAATATATTTCGTAATATAATATATAATATATTTCGTAATATAATATAAAATTTTTGGTTTATGTATATTAAAAATGTCTTGTAATATAGATAAATCCCTAGAATTTACTGATAAGAATTATATAAAAAATATAGAATTAAATAAACCAATTTATGAATGGGAAATAAAAAATAATTTAGATTTAATTGAAAATATTAAATTAAATTATGACTTTTATTTAAATAAAGTTTTTTTGTTAGATTTAGATAAATTCAATAATTCTAAAAGAGTTTTTAAAATAGATATTATTGAGAAGTTAGTATATGATATTTATAAATTTCATTATAAAAAATTTAATGAATTAGCAAATACAGATATTACATTTTCATTGAAATCACATAATAATATAAATAAGAATGAAATTAATTTGAAAATAAAATGTGACGAATATAAAAAAAATAAAGAAAATAAAATTAAATTCCCTTTACTGCATTCAGTTACGTATTTAACAGATACATTATTTCCTTTATTAATTACAAATGTAGATATTAATCAATATAAATACAAAGAATTTAAAAATGAAGATAGTATTCTTTTTTACTTTCCAAAAAAAGGAAATCATATTGTGTTTGATCATAGTAAATATCATAGTTACATTAAAATAAATGATATAAATAGTAATCTATCAAAAGAATTAAATGATAATGATTTGTTTTTAGAAGTTACATTATGGGAGCATGAAAATATGCCAAAAAATGTTCCTTTATATATTTCAATATATAAAAGTATTGAAAATTATGTTGACTTTAATTTTGATGATGTCTTACTTGATAATGTTGAAAAAATTATAGATTTTTATCAAGATTATTCACAAGATAAAAAGAAAAAAGATTATGATCCAATATTAGATAAAAAAGAGTCATTTCTTTTAAATCCTACTTTTTTTGAGGATTTATTTTATTCGAAATCATTAATTTTATTAGAGCCTTTTTTAGAAAAGATATGTGAGAGTGATAAAAAAGAAAAAAATATTTTTATATTTGAAAAAGATAAGACAAAAATAGATAATTTTACTAAAAATAAACCATTAGATATTATTATTGATATGAATAATATATTAAATATTAAAAATGATATTAATAGAGATAATCGTTTTTTACAAAGACATTTATTTAAAAATATTTATAGTTCAGATGCTTGTAATTGGTTGATAAAAGAATGTGAAAGTTATGCCAAAATAAATGGCGGATGGATTAATAATGATTATCCAGATGTTTATTTAGATATTAGACAAATTCAACCTATTTTAAGTTTTATATTAAATTCTACAGAAACAATAATATCAAAAATATTAAAATCATATTGCATAAATAATATAAATCCTACATTTAAAATTTTAAAAATTATTATTATAAAGCAAGACGATAATAACAATACGAACAATATAAAAAAATTATTAAAAGACGATGGTTTTTTTAGTTTTTGTATTTCATTAAATCAACCTGATAATTTTGAAGAAGGTGGTATATATTTTGAAGATGGTATTACAACTCATTTGGAACAAGGTGATGCTTTAATATATTCCGGGAAAATAAAACATATGAATATTCCTGTTACAAAAGGGATAAAATATAAATTATTTGGATTTATAGATTTCAATTTATAACTTATATATTTACACCTTTGTAAAACCATTTTCTGCTGTACCAGGATTACTACTATTATTTGAGCCAATATATAAATATATAAATATATAAATATATAAATATATAAATATATAAATATATAAATATATAAATATATTTTTATAAGTTTATTATACATTATGAGCGAAAATTTAATAGATACATTTATTTATTTAAATAAAAATTCCATTTCACATGAATTATGTGATGATTTAATAAAATTATTTGAAGAAGAAACAGATAGTAAATATGAAGGGGTTACTCAAGCAGGATTAAACAAAGATATTAAGGATACAACTGATTTTGTTATTCCAAAAATAAATGAAAAATGGAGCAAAATACATGATTTTTTAGAAAAAGAACTAAAAACAAATTTAAAAAAATATTATATTCAATTAAATAAATATGATGAAAAATCAGGATATTCAAATAATGGTCAAAAATCAAGTAAAAAATATAAAATGTTAAATTATGAAAAATTTGAAGCAGCCAATTTTATGATGCAACGTTATATTAAAAATACAGGGAGATATATTTATCATGATGATTTTGCGATAGAATATAACAATTCAAGACGTAGAATTGTTACTTATTTATGGTATTTAAACGATGTGGAAGAAGGAGGAGAAACTGAATTTTGGGGTAATTATAAAATAAAACCAGAAAAAGGTAAATTACTGTTATTTCCAGCTTGTTGGACATTTCCTCATTGTGGTAAAATGCCTCTTTCAAATAATAAATATATAATTACAGGTTGGGTTTACGTTTAGACAAGAATATATTTAATCTTTATAAAACCATATCTGGACGTAACCTTGGGCACCATCACCACCAGGATTACTATTACCATTTGAACCTCTTCCTCCACCTCCACCTCCACCATATGAATTACCTGAATTTGCGTTGGAATTATTTGTTGAGGGTGTATTTCCACCATTTCCACCAGTTCCAAATGCTGAATTTGCCAAGGGAATATTCCAATATCCTACATTCCCACCTTTTCCTCCTGTATCACCCAAATTCCATGAAGTTTGTCCAGAATTACTCGCATTAAAATTATTATTTTTAGCATTATTAAAAATATTATTTGCGTTTAAATTACCACTAGCCCCTCCGTTGGCAACATTAGCTCCACCACCACCACTACCACCATTTGCTCTTATATAATCATTACTCGTATTACCAGTTGCGACTAATGAATATCCACCTGTATTACCATAAGTGTTAAAGGTATTATTATTTGTGCCTCCAGATCCAGCTATTACATTAATAGAATTATAATTTGATATATCAACACTATAAAACGCGCCTGAACCTCCAGCTCCACCTCCAGCACCTGAATCTTGAGAACCTCCACCATACCCACCACCACCGCCACCACCAACTAAAACACCACTCATATAATTGTAAATACTTACATCATAATTTTGTAATGAAGTATTCGTAAATAAAATACTGTATGCATTACAATTGGATGATCCATTAGATGTTTTTGCTAAATCAGTACCATTTTTTTTATAACCTAAAGCTTGTTGTATACGTGAATAAGAATAACTATCAGGAACACTTGGAGATATTGGAAAACCTTTATAACCTGTTATACTGCCATTCGTATCATAACTACCAGTATCTATAAGATTATCAACACTAATACCTTTACTATAATAAGTCATTTTTTATATATATATATATATAAAATATAAAATATAAATTATAAAATATTTTTTTATAACTTTTATACTTTGGAAAATAATAAAAATATAGTAAAATCTTCAAAAGTGTATAATTTCACTTACTTTGTAAAATATTGTAAATTGATTTTAGCAATAAATTTTTTATTTTTTTAAAGTAGATATATTATATAAATGGCAGGTAGACCTCGTAGAATTAGAAGTATACAATCTTATATTAATAATATCGACAATAATACTTTTTCTGGACCAATGAAAATGGGAACTGCACCAAGTATTGGTGTAACCAGAAATTACTGGTATAACTATGTTACTCAATGTAATACAAATCCAAACGCAGTTAAGAAGAGTTATGATAATATGGTTTTCTTAAATGTAAATCCAGCACAAACACCTGTAAGTTGTGGATTTAGACCAACAACAAATTATAATTATTCTTATAATGCACCACCAGGTGTAGGATTTTATGATGCAAATTCTAAATTTAATAATCATTATTATAGACCTTATATAACTGTATTACCAGTTACAAATAGTAAATTTGTAAAGTCATCTCAACATATGACTGGGTTTTCATCTAACCAATAAAATGTAATTTTCTATAAAATAAAATATAATTCTATAAAATTATATTTTACAACTTTCTCATTTCAAACGAACGATTATTTATATAATATTTTTAGTTTACAATCTTAAACATTTAAGAATGTACAATAAACTGCAAAATATGTAAGGGTGGTTACTTTCATGTGTTTGTTATTGTTTTATATTTTCTCTTACTTACTACTATTTGTATTACAAGGATAAAAACCATTAGGATTATTAGTATAATTACTATATTGTCCTAAGGTTGTATAACAAGGGAAACATTTTTGTTGATTACATACAGTAGCAAGTCTATTTTTTGCGCGACGATTTGCGATACTAGAAGCTCCTACACCTCCCGAGCCAGGTTTATATTTATTATATAAATAAGTTGAACTATTGCATGTAATATTTCCTCCAGGTGCCATTTTGGTGCTTCTTCTTCCACCAACACCAACATTTTTTTTATATAAAAATCCTGGAAAATTTGTGGAATTTCCATACCAAAAATTTCCATTTGAATTACTTCCACTTCCAAAAACAGACATTATTATATTAATATAATATAATATAAAAATTTTAGAATATTAAATATAATGACCTCAATTATATTTACAAGTTTACACGATCTAATAAATAAATATATAGATAATATTGATATTATAAAAGAGAAACATCTTGGTTTATTACAAGAATTATCAATAGTTACTGAATTAGATACAAATGTTTATTTAGAACATATAAAAAAAATAAGTGAAATGGGATGTGTTATAGTTTCTTATATAGATAACCCACTTTCTGTAAATTTTGATATTATAGCTTCAGGAACAATAATAATAGAACCCAAAATTATAAGAGGAGGAAAAAGTGTTGGACATATAGAAGATATAATAGTAAAAAATCAGTATCGAAATAATAAGATAGCTACATATATTTTAGATTTGTTAAAAAATATTGCTAGAGAGAAAGATTGTTATAAAGTTATATTGGACTGTAATGAGGAAGTTAAAAAAGTATATAATAGTTCAGGTTTTGATGTAAAAGGAATACAAATGGGAATATATTTTACATCTTCTGACATTTAATTTTGATGATTATTATAAAGTATAGAATTATATAGAATTATATATCTTTACTAGTATATAAATAATTAAATAATTTGATTATTTTATTATTTGATTAAGAAATTTTTCTAGTAGGAATTTCATTAGAAACAATATAAATAGAGTTTTCTGTAATAACAATATATTCTGTTCCAGATTTATAGAATTTAGCAATACAACTAGTATACTCTTGTTCATTTTTAACTAACAATTTTTCCCCATTTTCTCTAGCACCAATTAAAGCCTTTTTATCTAACGAATCAGTCCAGTAATCTAACATAATAGGTTTATCATCAACAATAGCGAGTTTTGCTGCGTGTTTTAAAGTAGCTTCAGTAGGAAGTCTATAATTGAAACTAGGTTCGGTCTTTTGAGCATTTTTTTGTTCGGACATTTATATAAATTAAATTTATAAGTCTTTAAATACTTATAATATTAAAAGTATTTTAGTATAAACATTTTTAAATAATAATAAATAATATGAAAAGTGTAATATTAAATAAAGATAACAATTATTCTTTAAATAATTGTGATAATTATAAAAAAATGATAGATTGTAATCTAGGAGAAGTTACTAAAAAATATGGAGAACTATTATTAGAATATTTTAATTTTATTTATGAAAATATAAAAGTAAAAAGTAAAAAAATTGCGCAATTTATTATTATTAGAGGATTAGATACAATAACAAATGTGTTTTTACATATTTTTTCTATGACAAAAAATATTGATTTAACATATTTTCATTGTCAAAAATCATTTTATTTTTATGTGGAGTTCGTAGGTCAAATAACAGATGATGAAAAAACATTCTTACAGTTAACATCAAGAGATGCTACAACATATGTATATAAAAAAACAATTTTTGATATTAACAATGAATTTAAAATGAAAAATGAATTGATTAATACAGAATTTAAGAATAAAATGGATATAATTAAAAATTATATAAATTTATATCAAACTTATTTATTGAAAATAATAAATACAGAAAATAAAAATATTAAAGATATTGATAATATAATAAAATTATTTGATAAATTAAATAATTTACATAATAAAACAGAAATAAGTATTTTGATAAATATAACAGATATATTATTTTATAAATTAGAAGATAATGATAAGTTCTATGAATTATCTAATTTATTTGTAAATAAGTTTGTGAAAAACCCATCAAAATTTAAAAATCTAAATAAAAAAATAAATTCAGTTGAATTTAATGATAAATTATTAGAAGAAACATCAGAAAAATTTATAATTTGGTTAATTAAAGATTAAGAATTACTGATTTCAATAGTAATATTTTTTCTACGTTGTTTTTTCTTTTTATCCTTAGCTGCTATAATAATTTCATCGGAAGGTCTAATTTTTTGACAAATATTTTTATATTCATTAGTAAGAATAATTTTAAGAAACTCATAAATAATTATTAATACATTTTCATCACATCTTCCGACAATTAAAACACTACCAGTCCTAAAAATCATAAAAGATACTTCTTTTATATCTTTAAATAAATGTCTATTTTCTTCTGAAATTTGACAACCATTTTGTAATCCTACATCAGGATTATAATAAAATTTACACTGTATTCCAGGATATGAGCAAGGGTCGTAAATAGATTGTATATTATATTTAAATTTAAGAATTTCATAGAATATTTCTCTATTGATAAAGAAACCACAATTAAAGTTAGAATTAATTAATACAGTTTCATTTGTATTTTCTTTATATTCTAAATTTTCTTCAACGTATGGTTGTAAAGTTTCAATTATTTGATTAAGAATTAATTCAAATGTTTTCTCACTTTGAACACCAGGAATTTCAAGTTTTCCTGTGTTAAATACTTTAACGTGAAACTCTTTAAATATATCATCAACTTTCATACGAAGAATTAAAACAAAACAATTATAAAATGCGCTCTTCTTCTTACAGCGATAACTTAACAGATCTTTCTTAGATACACCTATACTAATCTTACGAGTATCCTTAAATTTAATTCTACCAGCTGGATTATCAATATGTGTAATAATATGCTCTTCAAAATAAGTTTCATTTGTAAGTTTATCTTGAATATACAATAATTCTTCTAAAGTAGAAGAATTAAATTTCATTTGTTTTTTAACAACACCATTACAAGGTTTAGAATAAGGAATAACAGGAACAACCCAGAATAATAATTTTAAGTCAACTGGTCTATTTAAATAAGCAATTTTGGTTTTAGTTGAAATGTAAATGTTCGTTGATTTAGGAGCATCATTTAAATTAATATCAGCAGATAAATTAGCAGATATAAATTCTTCTGTAGTTTGTTTAACAATTTCATTAAATTCCTCACCATCTGATATATCATCATCATCGTCATAATTTGATGATATAAAATTTGCCCATTCCTTATCAATATCTAGATCTACTGCCATTATAATATTTATTTTTTTGTCTTTATATTCTTTATATTAATTTTATTTCAATTATTTTCTTTATTATATAATATAAAGAATGTTATCAAAACAATGTAACATGAATGAAAGTACAAATAATATATCTATTAAACAAAATTTATCTTTATTAATGAAGGAACAAACACTTAAAAGTGAGTATAGTCTTAAGCAAAATTGCTTTGACCCATCAAAAAGTTCACCTCCAAATGAATTTATGATTAAATTACATATGAGGATGAATTTATATGAAAAAAATATTTATGTAGATATGAATGTAGCGAGTTTAGATAATGAATAAAGTATATGGGTATTATTATTTTGAATTTGTGAATGCATCAAGTTTTCAACAAAATTTAAAAATTCTTTATTAACATATTTAGAGTGATTACGAATAATATAATTTAACAAATCTTTAATTAAATTTTTTTTATCAATATTGTATTCAATACTAATTTTATGAATATATATTTTTATTATTTCAATATTTTCTTTCCTCTTTAACATATCAATTATATTTTCCCATATATCGGAATCTATAATTTTTATAATTAGTTCATTATTTTGAACTATATCTTGATTTGACTGCATAAAGTTAATCATACTTCTAATATCCGATTTATATATTTTTTGAATACAAGATAATGATTTGGTAGATATATTTAATTTTTCATTCTCTGATATATTAGCCAAAAAATTAATTATATCATCTTTTGGTAACTGATTAAATCTTAAACGTATAAATTCATTTTGCAGACCCTCATCAATTTTACTTATATAATTACATATTAAACAAAAACGAACATTACCAGTGTAATTTTGTAATAAGTATCTTAATGCTTGTTGAGCATTTTTAGTCATATAATCAACTTCATCTAATATAACAAATTTCATTCCTGTATGAAATAATGGTTTTGAATTTACAAAAAAATTAATTTGATTTCTTATAATATCAATCCCGCGCTCATCAGATGCGTTTAAATGAATAATTAGATCTTTATTTTTAATTTGTAGTTTGGCTTGATATGCGTTTATTAAATTTATTATTGTAGTTGTTTTACCTGTACCAGGTGGTCCATAAAAAAGTAAATTTGGAAAATATGATGTTTCTATTATATTTTTTAAAATTTGCCTATTTAAAGTGTCTAAAACAATATCTTCAAAAATTTTTGGTCTATATTTCTCACACCATGGTACACCGTTACTAGTCATTAAATATATATATAATATTTATTTAATACATAATTTATTAAAATTATCAAAATACAAATATTTTATTTCTAACAATTCATTTTTTTCCATTTTTCCATTTTACATCTTTAGACATTTCAAACACCGTTTTTTATAAAAAATATTACATCCAACGAAAAGAAAATTGATACAAAATTAAGTTATAATTTATATATTTATTAAATTTAAAAATGATATTTTTAATATTAAAGATATTTAATGAATAAAGATAACACAAATATGTCTTCTCCATATCAATCAGGATATCTAGAAATAATACTAGGATCTATGTACTCAGGAAAATCGACACGTTTAGTAGAGATTTATAAACAGTGTAAATTTTGTAATATTTCTGTAGCTGTAATTAATCATACAATTGACAATCGTTATGATGATCAACTATTATCAACTCACGATAAAGTAAAAATCCCTTGTATGAAAACAGAGAGATTATTAGATTTATGGGTTGAATCAATAAATATTGAAGATGAAAATGAAATCATTCCAAGAGTTAAAGATAAGTTTAAAATTAAAACTAGTGATGTCATATTAATTAATGAAGGTCAATTCTTTAGTGATCTTGAAGATTTTGTTAGACTTCTATTAAATGATGGGAAAAAAATTTATATTTGTGGTTTAGATGGAGATTTTGAGAGAAAAAAATTTGGTCAAATATTAGATTTAATTCCTCTTTGTGATAAAGTTACTAAATTAACTTCACTTTGTTCATTATGTAAAGATGGTACTCGTGGAATATTTTCAATGCGTTTAACTAACGAAACACAGCAAACTGTTGTTGGTTCCGTTAATTATATTCCAGTTTGTAGATCTTGTTATAACAAAAGAGATATTCTATAAAATAATGGTAATATATTTTAATATATTTTAAAACAATTTAAATCAATTTTTAGTTATACTATTATATAAAATTAAATGAATAAAACAAATGATGAAACTTGTAAAACTGAAACTATAATAACTCTAAAAAAACGTGGAAGAAAATCAAAAAAAGAATTACAGGAGTTAGCAGAACTACATAATAAGGATAATATTAATGTTGTTATTGAAGAGTCTAGTAAAATAAATGACTCAATAGAAACAAATTTAAATATAATTAATGATTTATTAATTTCAGATGATGAAAATGAAAATAACCTTTTAATTATAAAAGATGAAGAAAAACCAATAGCTAAAAAACGTGGAAGAAAACCTAAAGGTGGAAAAATTATTCAACAAATAGTTCCTGTAAATATAATTAAAGAAGATAAACCTAACATTATTCTACATCTTAAATGTTCAATTAAAGATTTACAATCTAATTTAATACAAAATAATGAAATTCAAAGTTTTATTTTTCAACCAATTAACCAATTATCATTTGATATTATAAATGGAGATTCAAATATATTTAATAAAACTGAACAAAATCAGGTAAAATATGAAGAAGTAGATTATGATGACGATATTTTAGTTAAAGAAAATGATACTAAAGAAGTATGGAAAAAATTAAAGGTTTTAGAACATAATTTACATATCAATAATATTTCTGATAAAAAATCTGCTTGTTTTTGGTGTACATATGAATTTGACAATCCACCTGTTTATATTCCAAAACATTTTATTAAAGAATCTTACCATGTTTATGGATGTTTTTGTAGCCCTGAATGTGCAACTGCTTATTTAATGGAGGAAAATATTGATAGTTCTTCTAAGTTTGAAAGATATCATCTTATTAATCATATTTACTCTAAAATTTATGATTATAATAAAAATATTAAACCAGCTCCAAATCCTTATTATATGCTGGAAAAATATTATGGTAACTTAAATATTCAAGAATATAGATCTTTATTAAGAAATGAACGTTTGTTTTTAGTAGTAGATAAACCTTTAACTAGGATTCTTCCTGAACTACACGAAGAAAATGATGATTTTATTATTAATAACAAAATTATACCTTCTAATAATTTTCAATTTAAAAGGAAACTTCAAAAAAAACAAAGCAAGAACAATATTCTTAGTGAAAGATTTGGATTATCTAATCAATAACCAAATATAAATAATATACTATCCTTATATTTAGTATATTATTTTTATATTTATATTATATAAATATGAATAATATTATTGAAGAAGATACGGAATTTAATATTTATAATTTTAAATCAATTATTAATTATTTACAAGAAAATGTTATTCAAATTTTATTAATAATTTTAGTATTTTTTATTATATATATTGTTGATTATATTTCAAATGTAAATGCTATTCTAATGTCACAAATGAATATAATACCACAACAATTACAAAATAATATAAAAAAAAATAATAAAAAACGTAAAATGTAAAATCTAAAATGTAAAATGTAAAATCTAAAATGTAAAATCTAAAATGTAAAATCTAAAATGTCTAAAAATAATTTTTTATATTATTATTTTTACATT
>Ga0247841_10004334_pt1 | contig 24570 bp, 21 predicted proteins | sample LaCruzMarch2015__2_FD_192410 | JGI IMG/M metagenome (GOLD analysis project Ga0247841, IMG submission 192410) | Freshwater microbial communities from meromictic Lake La Cruz, Castile-La Mancha, Spain - LaCruzMarch2015_18m | ecosystem: Environmental > Aquatic > Freshwater > Lake | place: Spain... | reverse complement strand
AATTACCCCAATAACTATTATGTCGGTGCGACAGGAGCCATTCTGTCACTTTATAAATTAACCGATAAATAGCTAAATTCTTATGGCATTAACTAAAGAAGAAAAACAAGAAATTATTACCAAGCACTCTCAAGCTAAGGATGACACTGGTTCTCCAGAAATCCAAGTTGCTATTTTGAGCAAAGAAGTTGAAAAACTCCAAGGTCATTTAACCGAAAATAAACACGATTTTCCTGCTAAAAGAGGAATTTTAAGTAAAATCGCTAAGAGAAGAAGATTATTACGTTATCTTTCAATTCAAAATCCAGAAAGATATACTAATATAATTAAAGAATTAGGTCTTAAGAAATAAATAAATGGAAAATAAACAAGATATTTTAATCGGAAACAAAAAAATTACCCTTTCTACTGGAAAACTAGCCCCACAAGCCAACGCTGCTGTCGTCGCTCAATCTGGTGACACCATTGTTTTAGCTACTGTGATGATGGGAAGATTAGACAATAGTAAGGATTATTTCCCTTTATCTGTCGACTTTATTGATAAACTTTACGCTGGTGGAATTATTAAAGGTGGTAAATGGATGAAAAGAGATGGTAATCAATCAGATAATTCCGTACTTTACGGAAGAATCGTTGACAGATCTCTTAGACCTCTTTTTCCAGCTGGCTTTTTAAACGAAGTCCAAATTCTCACCACTGTTTTAAGTAATGACAAAGAAAATGACACTGTTCTTCCAGCTTTCTTAGCTGCTTCAGCTGCTCTCGCTATCTCTAATATTCCTTTTAATGCGCCAGTCTCTGCTATCAGAATTGGTTCAGTTAACAAGGAATTAATCATCAATCCAACTATTTCAGAATTAAAAGAATCAGAAATGGATCTTTTAGTCTGTACTGGCACCGCTGGAATCAATATGATCGAAGCTGATGCCAACATTGTTAATAACGAAACTTTCCTAAAAGCTATTGAATTAGCCAAAACCACAGGTGACGATGTTAATCGTCAATTAATGGAATTTATTAAAGCTAATGGTAAGACAAAAATCGAATTTGAACCAGCTGGTGCTTCCGATGAATTAATTGCTGAAGTCGAAGCTCAAATTAAATCTGACGTTGAACAATTTTTAGAAGCTGGTGTCGATGGTGCTCACATGGCCGGACAAGAAGCTATTGTTGAAAAAGTAAAAGAGCTTTATGAAGCCAAAATTGAATCCGAAGAAGTTTATCAAAACCATTTAATTCAAGCTGTTGATTTAATAATCCAAAAATATTTAAGAGCTCGAACTCTTGCTGGAAACAGATATGATCATCGAAAGATGGATGAAGTCAGAACTCTCAATGTCGAACCTGGCATTTTGCCTTGTGTTCATGGTTCTGCTCTTTTTGAAAGAGGTTTAACCCAAGCTCTAACCATTACCACTCTTGCTCCTCTTGCTGAAAAGCAATATTTGGAAGATTCAAATGGTGAAAGAACCAAAAGATACATTCATTACTATTCAGCTGCTCCTTTCTCAACTGGTCAAACCGGTCGAGTTGGTCGCCCTGGACGCCGAGAAATCGGTCACGGTGCTTTAGCTGAAAAAGCTTTAATTCCAGTCATTCCTAGTGAAGAGGAATTTCCATACACAATCGTTCTAACTTCCGAAGTTTTATCTCAAAATGGATCCTCATCAATGGCTTCCACTTGTGGTTCTTCAATGTCACTTTCCGATGCTGGAGTTCCAATCAAAGCTAAAGTTGCTGGAATTTCTATTGGTTTGATTGCTGAAACTGATGATAAATATACCTTATTAACCGATATCGCTGGAATTGAAGATCATTTTGGTGACATGGATTTCAAAATCACTGGAACCAGAGATGGAATTACTGCAATTCAATTAGATATCAAACGACAAGGTTTAACTATTCCTATGATTCACGAAACTTTTGCTGCTAGCACTAAAGCTAGAATGCAAATTTTAGATAAAATGGAATCAAGTTTAGCTGCTCCAAGAACATCCCTTTCTCCTCTTGCTCCAAAAATCAAATTAATTACTCTTCCAGAAGAAAAAATTGGTGAAGTAATTGGTAGTGGTGGTAAAACCATCAAAGCTTTAATGGAAAAATTCGGAGTCCAAATTGACATCGATGATGAAGGAAAAGCTTCAATCTCTGCTCAAGATCAACAAGCTATCGAAGACGCTGCTTATCAAATCGAATCCATGATTAAAGAAGTTCAAATTGGTGAAGAATACGATGGAGAAGTCACTAGAGTTGAAAATTTTGGTGCTTTTGTTGAATTCTTACCAGGCCGAGAAGCTCTTTTGCATGTTTCCGAATTAACCGGCGGTTTCCTTTCTGATCCATCTTCAATAATTAAGGTTGGTGACAAATTAAAAGTCACTATTTCCGGATTTAACGATAATCATCAAATTAAACTAAGTGCTCCAGAATTCAAAGCTGCACACCCTGGTGAAGCTCGTCCTCAAGAAGACAATAATAGAGCTCAATTTAGTGGAAATAACCAAGGTGGTTTCCGAAATTTTGATCGACCTCGCTTCGGAGACAGAGACAGAAGAAGATAAAATAATTGACAAATAATTGTATTTTGTAGTACTATATAATCAATCAACGCTCCGGTCATGCGCAAGCCCGCCGGAGTTTTTTTGTGCTAACTTATGTATAATAAAGTATGATAACTAACAAAGTTGCTTTGTTCATAGATGGAGAAAACTTTAGGCATTTTATTGAAAATTCACTAGTCAAAAAAGGCTATAAAAAAACCGACTATTCCATTTTAGATATCGATATCAATGAATTATTTAGACTTCCTCTAGACAATTTTAATATCATCAAAAAAATTTATTTTTCTGGAAAAATACAAATTGTTAAAGGAACTGAAAAAAACTCCAAAATCTTAGCCAGTAAACAACGTTTTTTAAAAACCAAACTAGAAAAACAAGGTTATGAATTTATAATTGCTGGACACGTTAGACCTCAAACAATCATCAAAAATAAAAAAGAAGAAATTATATTTAAAGAAAAAGGAGTCGATGTTCGCATTGCTGTTGAATTAATCAAAGCCGCTGTTGATAAAAGTTATAACACTGTGATTTTGTGTAGTTCCGATTCCGATCTCCAACCTGCCATAAAAGAGGCCAGAAATAGGGGATTAAAAATTGTTTATCTAGGTTATGAATCTATGCCAAACAAAGGCTTAACTTACACTACTAATAAAACTATTTTAATAAGAGCTTCCGAAGTGGTAAAAACATTGGTCAAAATCAAGCAACCCTCGCCATGACATTAATATCCAAATAGCTTATACTTTTAACATGGAAAGTAATATTTTAAGTAAAGACCAAGCTATTGCCAAATTATTGGCAAAGATTGAATCGGTCAAAATCCCAGATGGTTTGAATGAAAAAGTTTCCGATATTTTCTCCCAACTTACCATTAATTCTCATACAGATCAAACCTTTTGGCAAAATTATCAAGTTGCCTCCAATTACATCGATTGGCTAGTAAAAATCCCTTGGTTTACCGAATCAAAAGATATTCTCGATATTAACTATGCCAGTGAAAAACTCAACGAAAATCACTACGGTCTAGATAGTGTTAAAGAAAGACTTCTAGAATATGTGTCAGTTTTAGCTCTCCAAAAAAGCCGTAATCCAGACAAGCCAATGAAAGCCCCAGTTTTACTCTTTGTTGGTTTAGTCGGAACTGGAAAAACCACAATGGCAAAATCCGTTGCTGAAGTTATGGGTCGTCCTTTAATCAGAATCCCTTTCGGTGGTTTAGGTGACCCTCTTTATCTTCGTGGTCGTTCACGCGTCTATCCTGAAGCCGAACCAGGTCAAATAATTAAAGGTTTAGTTGATTGTAAAGCCAAAAATCCAGTCATTCTTCTCGATGAAATCGATAGAGTAGCTGATGATGCCCTAAACACCATCATGGGTGTTCTAGTTGAACTTCTCGACCCAGAACAAAATAATAATTTTGTTGACCATTATGTCGATTATCCAGTCGATCTTTCCGGAGCTCTTTTCTGTGCCACTTGCAACAACACTGCCAGAATCGCCACCGCTGTTATGGATCGTTTAGAGGTGATCCAAATGCCATCTTACACCGATGAAGAAAAAATGGTTATTGGTCGAGATTATATTCTTCCAAGAGCCATCAAAGATGCTGGTCTGACCAAAGACGAACTCCAAATTTCACCCAACATTTGGGGGCAAATTGTCCGTCCTCTTGGATTTGATGCTGGTGTTAGAACTCTCCAAAGAAATATTGAAGGTCTTTGCCGAAAAACCTCAAAATTAATTTTTGAAGGTAAAGCAAAACAGATTATTGTTGATGAATCAAATGTTAAACAATTCCTACCTCAGTGGTAAGAAGTTTGCTTTAAACCATCAATTCTGTTAGACTATCTCATAAATCGTTGGGCCAAGTAGATCTCTTGATTACTAAGCCTAAACACTTCAAACACTTAAATTGACTGTATCAATATTGGTAAATTGTTGGGTAAAATAAAATAAGATTATTAAAAATTCTCTGAACGACTATTTTAATTTTGCGGTTTCCGAATGTTCAGAATAAGTTATAAAAATATATGATGATAAAAAATCAAAAACCTACCCGAGGCGTGCCATTTAAGCCTCAAAATTTTAATATTAATGGTCCAGCTAAAGAATTTAGAAGCGGAAAAGATTCCGTCAGAATTAGTTCTCTTGGCGGTTTTGGTGATGTTACCCAAAACATGTTTGTTTACGAATTCATTCCCAACGGTGATGCTGCTAAAAGTCAGATAATCATTGTTGATTGTGGTGTCGGTTTCCCTGAAGAAGACGCTTTTGGTGTTGATCTTCAAATCCCTGATACTCATTATCTCCAAGATAAAAAAGACCGAATTTTAGGTATATTCATTACCCATGGTCATGAAGACCATATTGGTGCTATTCGTTTTGTCTTGCCAGTTTTAGGTACTAACATCCCAGTTTATGCTCCAAAATTAGCTGCTGCTTTTATCGAAGCCAGATTAGCTGAAAGTAATATTCACTCTAATTTATATGTCTACGAAAATGGTGACGCTCCAATTACTAAAGGTCCTTTTACAGTTGATCCAATTAGAGTCACTCATTCAATTCCAGACACCTATCACTTTGCCATAACCACCCCAATGGGTGTTTTCTATCATGGTTCAGACTTCAAATTTGATGTTTTCCCTCTAGATGGAAAAGGTGTTGATTTCCCACACATTGCTCGTGTTGGTGAAAAAAATGTTATTGCTTTAATGTCAGACAGTTTAGGTTCCGATCATGAAGGTTATTCCCCTTCAGAAGGATCAATTGCCGAAAACTTCAAACATGAAATTGTCACAGCTAAAGGTCGAGTTTTTGTTACTTCAATTTCTTCAAACATTGTTCGCTGGACTCAAGCTATTGAATATGGAAAGAGTGTTGGTAGAAAGGTTGTAATTGTTGGTTTTTCTGTTGACCGAGCTATTAAGATTGCTAAAGATTTAGGTTATTTAACCCTAAATGATACTGATATTATTCCAATCGAACGAGTCAAAAATTTTGCCGATAATAAATTGATGTTTTTAGTTGCCGGTTTTGCCGGACAGCCAGATTCTGCTCTAAGTAAAATGGTTATGGGTAAACATCGAGTCAAGATTAAATCTGGAGATAAAGTCATCTTTTCTTCACCAGATTACATTCCAGGAACCACTTCCAATATCTATACTATGATCGATGTTCTTTCTAAAATGGGCGCTGAAGTAGTCTATGGTGAAAAAGAAGAGCTCCACGTTTCCGGTCATGGTTATCAAAAAGAACATGCTATTTTAATCGAACTTTTAAGACCAAAATATTTATTGCCAATTGGTGGTAATTATCGTCATTTAAAAGCTTATGGTTTAATGGCAAAAACTCTCGGTTTTGCCGATGATCAAGTAATATTACCTGATTTTGATGCCACTGTTACTTTTCACTCAGATGAGACTTATGATACTAACTATCACATCACTCTAAAGAAAATCTTAATCGATGGTCTTGGTATTGGTGATGTTGGCACTACAGTTTTACGTGATCGAAAATTATTAGCCGAAGATGGAATGTTTTCTATTGTTTTATTAATCGAAAAAGAAAGCGGTCAATTAGCCAAAGATCCTGTCATTTTAAGTCGTGGTTTTGTTTTTATGAAAGAAAACACCGAACTTATGAACTTCCTAAAACAAGAAGTCATTAATAAATTTCAACAATCAACCAGTTCTCCAGCTAACTTTGATTTTATTCGTGAGGAAATTCAAGCTTCTCTAGAAGAAATTATTTACAAGAAAACTGGCCGTCAACCAATGGTATTGCCATTAGTTATTGAAGTCTAAAAGAATTACAAAAGTTTTTTTCCTGGATAGTCAGGGTCAATGTTGTTTAAATTACGGCAACATTTTTCCCTGGCCTTGATCCTGTTTTCCGCAATTTCCTGATGAGCATTAGCTGCGTCATTCAAAAGGATAATAGGATTTTCGTTATTTTCTACTTCAGAAGCAATTCTTTCAGCCTCGTCTTTAAACCAACAATTACCAGTAGCTATACATTCAGGACATAATTGTTTTTCAACCATATAACAAATTATATACCAAAAAATATAATAAAGATAAATATTTTATAAATTCTTAAGCTATAATAAAGCCATGAAATATTCAAAGCTTTTTGGAAAAACTACCAAAACTGTTCCTTCAGATGCCGACAGCATTAATGCTAAGTTATTAACTCAAGGCGGTTTCATTCAAAAAGAAATTTCCGGTGTTTATAATTATTTACCATTAGGCCTAAGGGTTTTAACTAAAATCCAAAACATTGTTCGTGAAGAAATGGACAAAATTGGTGGTCAAGAAATTTTAATGCCAGCCATTACCCAAGAAGAAAGTTGGATAACTACTGGTCGCAACAATATGGATGTCCTTTTTCATTTTAAAGGGCAGGGGGATACTAATTTAGTTTTAAATCCAACCCATGAAGAAGTTGTTACTCCTTTAGCTCAAAAATACCTCTTTTCTTATCGTGATTTACCAGTTGCGATTTATCAAATTCAAAATAAGTTTCGAAATGAAGCCAGAGCCAAGTCAGGCTTAATGCGTGGTCGTGAATTCAATATGAAAGACCTTTATTCTTTCCATACCGATGAAGCTGACCTAGATAAATATTACGAAGTTGTTAAAAAAGCTTATTTTCAAATTTACAAAAGGCTTGGTATTGGTGATATTACCGTTTTAGCTTTTGCTTCCGGTGGTGCTTTTAGTCAATTTTCCCATGAATTTCAAACCCTAAACAAAAATGGAGAAGACACTGTTTATCTTTGTCCAAAATGTAAGGTCGCTATAAATAAAGAAATTATTGATACTCAAAAAACTTGTCCAGAATGTGGCAATGATAAATTAGAAGCAGTTAAAGCCACTGAAGTTGGTAATATTTTTAAATTAAGAACTAAATTCTCTAAGGCGTTTAACTTCTATTATTCCGATCAAAATGGTCAGGAAAAAATTGTCGAAATGGGTTGTTATGGTTTTGGTCCATCTAGAACCATGGGAACTATTGCTGAAATTTGTAATGACGAGAAAGGAATAATTTGGCCAAAATCAATCGCTCCATATCAAGTTCACCTAGTTGGTTTAGACCTTTTTGAAGACGAAATAAAAAATAAAGCTGAAGAAATATATCAAAAATTATTAGCTAATAATATTGAAGTTTTATTTGATGATCGATCAGAAATCACTGCCGGTGCCAAATTTGCCGATGCCGATTTAATCGGAATTCCTGTCAGGCTAGTCATCAGTAAACGAAGTTTAGAAAAAGGTGGTGTCGAATTTAAAAATCGAGATCAACAAAATGCCGAAATTATTTCAGTTGATAACTTAATTGAAAAAATTAATTAATATTATTGTTATACTGATTCATGGCTAAACGTGGACGTAAAAAAAAGGGTGGTTTACCTAAACTAAAACTTAAACCGGAAACAGTTCAGACAGTACTTTTTATCTTCTTTTTAATTTTGTCGATCCTTTCAGTTTTTTCTTTTCTTCAAACCGGTCCAACCCTAATTGGTTTCAATCAAATGTTAACTAATTTTTTCGGATTTGGTTCAATTTTTGTTCCTTTTTTATTGCTTTTAATTTCCTTCCTTTTCGCCAAGATTAAATCTCCACTAAAAGAATTAAACGTATTTTTAGGTTTCACTATTATGTTTATTTCCCTTATCAGTATTTTCAAACAGGGAGTAATCGGTTCATTTTTTTGGGATCAATTATTATCTCTTTTTGGGCCTATTCCAAGTTTCTTAATTTTCTTTTTCACTGGAATTGTCGGTTTTGTCATTCTTTTTGACACCTCAATTCTTCAAGTGGTTAAATTTGTCAGTAAACTAGCAGTTGCTATCAAAAAATACACTGTAGGTAGTGTTAATAAGGTTAAAGAAAACAAAAAAGATGATAAAAATTCTTTATACCATTTTGAAATTGGTGGTCAAAAAGATAATCAAAAAGATAAAGAAGACCCAGCTGTTGTTAATATTCCACCTCTGTTTAAAGAACTCAATCAAGAACAAATGTCTCCAGTTAAAGCTCTCAGCTCATCTGGTAATCAAATGTGGGAATATCCACCTATCTCTATTTTTGATGGCACTCCAGGCCCTAAAGCCGATCGTGGTGATGTCAGAAAGAATGCCCAAATTATTGAACAAACTCTTGACTCATTTGGAATCACTGCTCGAGTCACCGAAGTCAACAATAGTCCTGCTGTTACTCAATACGCCCTTGAAGTCGCCCTTGGTACTAAATTAGCCAAAATTTTAAGCTTAAGTAATGATTTAGCCATGGCCCTAGCTGCTCCAGGCGGTATGATCCGTGTTGAAGCTCCAATTCCTGGTCGATCATTAGTTGGTATTGAAGTTCCAAACCATTCTCTCGAAGTTGTTCCAATCAGAAGAATTCTTGAGTCTGATGCCATGAAAAATGCTAAAACCAAAATTACTATTCCACTCGGTTTAGATGTTGCCGGTAATCCAAAGGTTGCCGACATTGCTAAAATGCCTCACGTTTTAATTGCTGGTCAAACCGGATCAGGAAAATCAGTCTGTGTTAATTCTTGGATAGCCAATATTCTCTTCAGGGCTTCTCCTGACGAAGTCAGAATGATCATGGTTGATCCTAAACGAGTCGAATTAACTCCATATAATGGAATTCCTCATCTTTTAACCCCAGTCATTGTCGAACCAGAAAAAGTTATCTCTGCCCTTAAATGGTCAGTAGGCGAAATGGAACGTCGCTATAAAACATTCACTGAAGTCGGTGTTAAAAATATAGAAGACTACAATAATAAAGCCGGTTTCCAATCATTACCTTATATCTTGATTTTCATTGACGAGTTAGCTGAAATTATGTTATTTTCCCCAACTGAAGTTGAAGAAAGCATTTGTCGAATTGCCCAAATGGCTCGTGCCACCGGTATTCATTTAATTTTAGCCACTCAACGACCTTCCGTTAATGTCATCACTGGTTTAATCAAGGCTAATATTCCAACCCGTTTGTCTTTTGCCGTTGCTTCTGTCACCGATTCTCGAGTCATTTTAGATTCACCTGGAGCCGAAAAGCTTTTAGGTCGAGGAGATATGCTTTATATTCCTCCAGAATTAGCCAAGCCAGTCAGAATTCAAGGCTGTTTTGTTTCCGAAAAAGAATTAACCAACCTAGTCGATTTCCTTAAAACTCAAAAAGTAACCGAATATGATGATCAAATAGTTAACCAACCTGTCAATGGTCACGGAAACAACAAAGGTGGAGCTTCATCAGTTGGAAATATTGAAGATAAAGATGAAATGTTTGATATTGCCGTTAACTTAGTTCGTGAGACCGGTAAAGCTTCAGCATCATTAATGCAAAGACGTTTGAAATTAGGTTATGCCCGAGCCGCCAGAGTTCTTGATCAACTAGAACAAGCGGGGATTGTTGGCCCTTCAAATGGAGCCAAACCAAGAGACATTTTAATTCAACATAACACTAGTGATGATGGTGAGTAACAGTCTAAAATCTTCTATGTTTTGTGCTTCTTCTCTAATCAAGAACACTCGTCTTGATAAAGAGATAGATTTAGCTGAGGTTTCCAAAAAACTTAAGACCCCTCTTAAATATTTAGAAGCTTTAGAAAACGAAGACACTACCAATTTTCCTCAAGAGCCATATTGCTCTTTGATAATAAAAGACTATGCCGATTTTTTGGGATTAAATGGTAATGAAATATTAAGCCTTTTTAGGCGTGATTTTGAACAAAAAAACAAGATAAAATCAGGTCAGAAAAAATTTTTTTCCTTTACTCCTCAATTTACTTTCGCCGTTTCAATTATTGTAACTATAATTTTATTTTCCAGCTACCTGGTTTCTGAATATATCAAGTTTAATCGTCCGCCAAAACTAAAAGTAAACTGGCCAACCGAATCAGTCATTTTTGGTAATTATGTAGAATTAGGTGGAACTACCGATCAAGAATCAACCGTCAGAATCAATCAAGATCTAATCATTGTTAATCCAGATGGTACCTTCCAAAAGAAAGTTAGTTTAATTAACGGTGATAATAAAATTTTGATTGAATCTAAGGCTTCAAATGGAAAAAGCAGTACAGACGAAAAGGTAATTAAAAGCAACCAATAGCCAAAAAAATAGTTTATACTAATTATTATGGATATAACACAAATCGTAATTATCGCCAGTTTGATCTCAATTACAGCCGTCATTGTTGGTTGTGGAATTTGGTTAATGTTTATTTTAAAAGAAGTAAAAAGCACCGTTATCAAAACCAATGGAATCTTAGATGACACCAAATTAATAACAGCTTCAGTAGCCGAACCAGTCAGTTCCATCTCTGAATTTATTTCCGGTTTTAAAAACGGAATGTCTTTATTCAACAGTTTATTTAATAATAAAAAGAAAAAATGACCAGTCATTGTCAACATTGTTGTCATGAAAATGAATCTGGATCAAGTAGTTCCAGTTTTGTTTTTGGAATAATCCTTGGTGCTGTTATTGGAGCCATAGTTGCTATTTTGATTTATAGAAACAACAAAGGCCAAGTTTTTGAGCAACTAAAAGAAAATCTTCAAAAATATTTTCAAGGTTTTATGGGTGGTCAAACACAACCAGAAGAAACCGAAATCAAAAAGAAATCTAAGCCAAAAATAAAAGAAGTAATTGAAATAGTCCAAAATCCTAAAACAGAATCAAAGCCAGCTCCAAAGAAACCAGCTCCAAAAATGTTCGTCAAACCTAAAAAATAATTAGACAACCTAAAAAATATCCTATAGTATTGACTTTTTGCCTATTTTGCGGTATAATAGCCACAATTATCATTCATTGGCTAAAGCGCCATAAATTGATAAAGTACTTTAAAAATAGATAATTTATACCGAAAATTGGGGATAATGATTATCCTTAGCTTTCGGTATAAATTAATAAAAATAAAAAAAGGAAAGAGGTTTTTAAAATGTCAAAAAAATCGACCATCTGTCTCGGTATCTTCCTTACTGTTGTTTTACTCATTGGTGCCATCTATCTTTGTTATCTTCATTCAAATTATTTGAGTGTTAATAACAAACCTAATTGTCAAACCAGTGGTTTAACAAAATTAATTCTCAATGAAGGACAAGTTCTGTCTTTTCCTGAGGGTTCAGCCAACGATATGGAGCTAGCCTTTGGTTCAACCAAGGAGTTCTATCTTTTTGTAAGCAGTACGAATGGTGGTTTACAAATTCCGGCCAAAAATAATCAAAATAGTTTTTGGGCAGAATGGACAGGAGACACTAGTGGCAAAAGTTTTGCTGTAAGCAGGAACAATACAAGTTGTCTCTTCAATTCAACCAGAAGCTATTCAATTTCATTAAGTAAAGATGAAGCTGATGTTTCTCGAAAAATGTTAATCTATTTTTTGTGTTTAATTGGAGTTATTGAATTGATAATAATTATTTGTATTACTCTCAGGCTTAGGTCACTTTCTAAAGGTAAATATTAGTTTTTATTTTTATTTCTATTTTTTTCGCCGGCAGGTCAATGTATATTCTAAAAAAATATATACACCCGCCGGCTTTTCTTTTTTAAAATTTAAAAAGACAAGGTATAATCATCTTTATGAGAGCTTCAGAATTAAAAGAAAAATATATCAAGTTTTTTGAGTCTAAAAATCATCAAGAAATTCCCTCAGCCAATTTAACTCCTGAAAATGACCCTACCACTCTTTTCATTTCTGCTGGTATGCATCCTCTAGTTCCTTATCTTTTAGGTCAAGTTCATCCTCTCGGCAAAAGATTGGTTGATGTCCAAAAATGCGTCAGAACTGGCGATATTGATGATGTTGGTGATACTTTCCATCACACTTTTTTTGAAATGCTTGGCAATTGGTCGCTTGGCGATTATTTCAAAAAAGATATGATTCCTTGGAGTTATCAATTCTTAACTCAAGAATTGAAAGTTGATATTAAAAATCTTCATGTCACTTGCTTTGCTGGTGATGATAATTCTCCAAAAGACATTGAATCTCATGACCTTTGGTTAGCACAAGGAATTCCAGAAAAACAAATTCACTATTTACCTAAAAAAGACAATTGGTGGGGTCCAGCTGGCACCATCGGCCCTTGCGGTCCAGACACAGAAATGTTTATCGATACCAAACCAGAACTAGGTGAGATAGATTTCAAAACTGGTTGTAAACAGGGGAGAATCATCGAAATCTGGAATGACGTTTTCATGCAATATTACAAAGATGAAAATGGTAACTATTCTGAAATGAATCAAAAAAATGTCGACACTGGCATGGGAGTCGAGAGAACTACTGCCATTCTTTCAGGTTTTAACGATAATTATCAATCAGAGATTTGGCAGCCAATAATCCAAAAAATAGAAGAACTTTGTAAAATGGAATATGGCGATCAAACCGACGATTTCTATATAAAAGATGGAAAACAATGCTGGGTAGATGTCCGCAAATCAATTCGTATTATTGCCGACCACATTCGTAGTGCTGTTTTTATTATTTCTGATGGAGTCGAACCAAGTAACAAAGAAGCTGGATATGTTTTACGCCGTCTAATTCGCCGCTCAATCCGACAAGGAAAAATGATTGGAATAGAACAAAACTTTTGTTCAATCATTGCTGCTTCTGTTTTAGCTAATCAAAATAATTATGGTGGAAATTATCCAGAATTAGATCAAAACAGAGATAAAATTTTATCCATCATAGAGGCCGAAGAAAACAAATTCCGAAAAACATTAAATAATGGTTTAAAAGAAATTAACAAATTAATTGAAAGAAATAAATCAATTAGCGGAAAAGAAGCTTTTACTCTTTATGAAAGTTTTGGTTTTCCTGTTGAAATGATCGAAGAAGAATTTAAAAAAAATAATTTAACCTTAAATATGGATGAATTTGATAAAGCTAAAGAAGAACATCAAAAACTTTCCCAGACTCTTTCCGCTGGAAAATTCAAATCCGGTTTAGCCGGTGATTCAGAAATTATCACTAAATATCACACTGCCACCCATCTTCTTCACACCGCTCTTCGTCAAATTTTAGGCGATCATGTTCAACAATCCGGATCAAATATAACTTCAGAGCGTTTACGTTTTGACTTTTCTCACACCGACAAATTAACTGAAGACCAAATTAAACAGGCAGAAAATATTGTTAATGAAAAAATTAAAGAATCATTACCAGTCACAATGGAAACCATGCCTTTTATTGAAGCCCAAAAACAGGGTGCCATCGCTTTTTTTGGCAACAAATATCCAGAGACAGTTTCTGTCTTCACCATTGGTAATTTTTCCAAAGAAGTCTGCACTGGTCCTCATGTTGATAACACCTCAAAACTTGGCAAATTTGAAATTTTCAAAGAAGAATCAGCCGGATCAGGTAAACGTCGAATTTATGCTATCCTTAAGTAATGGAAGGAAGTAGTTTTTGGTTAATTTCAATTGAAGAATCGTATGCCAGTGTTTCTTTAATTAGCTTGGTTAACGGTCGCTCTATCATCTCGGCTATCGGACCTCAGAAAGATTGGTCATCAGATCAATCAGATTCATTGGCTGTTTCAGTCGACGAATCTCTCTCAGATGCTGCTATCAGCGCTAATATCTCTGAAGAATCTGAGCCAACCCAAGCAGCCTTTGTCTTGCCTTCATTTTGGATCGGCTCAGACGGAAAAATAATTCCTAAAAATTTAAAACTAATTGAAAATTTATGCAAAGATCTCACTCTTAAACCAATTGGTTTCATTGCTGACGACGAAGCCCTTGTTGAAGAATCCAATAATCTTGATAGTTTTCCTGCCAGTTTTATTCTCTTACATTTAGCTAAAGATAATTTCACCCTCTCCTTGGTCTATTTAGGTCACATTAAAGAAAGAATCAGAAAGAATTTTTCTGGTGAATTTAATGCCCAATATGTTGAATCAGCCTTAGTCGAGTTAAAAACCGAATCAACCCTTCCTCCCCAAATTATCGTTTTTGGACAAGTTAGTCATGATATTTTTACTTCTCTAAAAGATTTTGCTTGGGTAGGTAAGAAAAATATTGAAACTTTTCTCCATTTTCCTGAAGTAAAACTTTATCATCCCCAAGAAATTATCACTATTTTTGTCAAAACCATAAGTTCCCAAATTAACCCTCAATTAATTGAAGCTCATGTTGAAAAGGCTAAGCCAGAACCTAAAGAAGAAATTCAACAAAAAGTTGATGAAATTGAAGAGGCTGAAATTGTTCCTGATTTTCCCGAGCCAGAGATAGATTTAGAAGAAGTTGATGCTGGTGAATTAGGTTTTTTTGAACCATCACCTTCAGCCATTCCCGTCATTGAATCAATATCTCAAATCACCGAAGCCGAGCCAATTGCTTTTACTGCCCCAAAAGTTAAAATGGAAATTCCTAAAGTGAATTTTTCTTTTAACTTCTTAAAAAAAATTCATTTACCTAAATTAAAATTTAATAAGGTTGGAACCATACTTTTAGCAATTTGTCCGCTTCTGATTGTCTTCCCTGTCTGTTTTTCAAAAGCTAAAATAACTATTTTTATAACCCCATACACTTTTAATAAACAACTAAATGTAACCCTTGATTCAAATACCGACACTATCGATATTGAAAAATTAATCATTCCAGTTGGCAAAAAAGTTTTCAATATCCCTATTGATGTCTCTACTCGAACTACTGGCCAAAAAACAATCGGTGAAAAAGCTAAAGGGGAAATTATGATCTTTAATATATTAGACAAAACCCAAAGCTTACCTCAAGGAACAATTTTGGTAGATTCTACTGGTAAAAACTTTGAATTAACAAATGCAGTTTCTGTTACCGCCGGAGCTTTTAATTTAGATGAAGGTGTTCTTAAACCAGGCCAAACTAAGGCTTCTGTTACCGCTATTGAGATGGGCCCTGAATATAACATTAGTAAAGACAGTAAATTAAAATTCAAAAATTTTCCCGAATCGTCTTTAATTGCCAAAGCCAACGATACCTTCACCGGAGGAACAAAACAACAAATAAATGCTGTTAGTGATCAAGATAAAAAAGATTTGGAACAAAAAATTGAACAATCAATCACCGATTCCGTAGATAAACAAATTAATGATCAATTATCCAACCTTCCAGGTATCATTAAAGAAACTATTCAAAACAAAAAAAATAAAATTGATTTCAGTCGTGAAGTAGGCGAGGAAGCCACTGAGTTAACTGCTAAGGCCGACGCCACTGTTACTGTTTTTGTTTTAGACACGGATGTCAAAGAACAAGTTATAAATAGGTTTTTGTCAAAAGAGCCTGATTTTAATCAAGTTCAAATCGATCCGAAAAAATTTGATTTTAGCCTTAAAATAGGTAAATTAGACAATGACACTGCTCAGGGAGCCTTAACAATAAACGGTAAAGCTTTACCAAAAATAGACATGGCTAAATTAAAAAAGACTCTCTCTGGAAGATCTATTAATAAAGCGGGAACCTTAATTAGAAAAGATATCCCTAGAGCCTATAATTTCAACATTAAAACCAATTTTCAGCTCATAAAATATATAAATCCTCTTCCTTTTATTTCTAAAAATATTACTATTGATCTCCAATCCGAATCTTTGTGAGCTATATATATATCAAAAAACAACCACGTCAGTCCCTAAAGATTGGTAAATTTAAAAAAGAGATAGCTGCTATTCTTCTTTCTATTGGTTTATTTACCTTCTCTTTGGCTATTTTTCCTATTGTTAAATATCAGTTTGAATATTCAATAAAATTCAAACAAATAATCAACCCGTTATCCAGTAAGCACTACAATAATCCTGGAAACATTCTTGGTGAAATGACTACTGACTATACTCAAATTTCTAATTGGTTCGTCAATAGCCCTGATACCCAAATTCAAGGCTCAATTATTTCTAATAATCAAACAGATACAACTTATTATTTATCAATTCCTAAACTAAAAATAAAAGATGCTGTTGTTGCTGTTAATAGTATGGATTTAAAAAAGAGTTTAATTCAATATCCAAAAACTGCCCTTCCTGGTCAATTAGGTAACTCAGTAATTTTTGGCCATTCAGTTTTGCCTCAATTTTTTAATTCAAAATCATATTTAACTATTTTTTCAACTTTATACCGACTAAAAGTAGGGGATGAAATTCAGGTTACTTTAAGCAATGTTGATTATAAATATAAAGTCGAAGAAATGTTTGAAGTTCAACCAACAGAACTATCAGTATTAGATCAACGTTTTGATGGTAAATATCTAACTCTAATCACCTGTAGTCCTCCAGGAACAACTCTTCGTCGTTTAGTAGTTAAAGCTGTCATTGAAGACAATTAGATTCAGTTGATAAAATAACACTATGAATTTTTTAGCAATCGACTATGGAACCAAAAGAATTGGATTAGCGGTTTCAGTATTGGGAATAATTTCTCCAATCCCAGCCATTAAAAATGATAAACATTCTTTTGATGAAATAAAAGACATTATTCGCCAATATCGAATAGATGGAATTTACGTTGGTATTTCCGAAGGAGAAGTTGCTATCGCCTCTAAAAAATTTGCTGACGAGCTTTCTGCCATGGTACAATTATCAGTAGAAACCGTCGAAGAAGCTGTCTCAACAATCGAGGCCGAAGAGATTTTTATTAAAAATAAAAATAAGAAAAAAGACTATAAAAGTTCAATCGATTCAGTTGCTGCAGCTGTCATTTTAAGAAGAGCGATAGGTTAAAATTATTAATTAAAACTATAATTATGTTCAAAAATCTAATTTCCCCTATCCAAGCTTGGTTGCTTTCTCAAGGACGTTGCGTTGCTTGTAATACTCAACTCTCAAAAGGCACCAAAAAAGAAGTCAGAGGTAATATCACTGTCACTTGTCAATGTGGTCGAATTTTTATCTACGATCCAGTCAAAAAAATATACCGAAGAGCATTATTTAACGAAGTTTAAAAAAAACAAATAATGAAGAGATTATTGCTAGTTATTTTATTAGCGCTAGTAACACCATTTTTAATAGCTTTCTTATATCTCAACTACAACTCCCAACCATTTTCTTCAGATACCAATACTAAAGTTTTCAAAGTTGTAAAAGGTGAAGGACTTTCTTCTATAAGTGATAGTTTGGTTGAAAATAATCTCATAAAAAATAAATATTCTTTCATTTTTTATGCCTATTCTATGGGTTTAAATAATAAGTTCAAAGTTGGTAACTATAAATTATCCCCATCAATGACAACTCAAGAAATTGTTACTAAATTATCAGAAGAGGGAATAACTGATTATTGGATTAAAATTAAAGACGGTTCCCGAATCGAAGAAATCGCTACTCTCTTTCCAAATTTTGTTTCTTTCAAAAAAACCGATTTTATAACCAAAACCAAAAATCTTGAAGGCTACCTTTATCCTGATAGTTATTTAATTCCTCAATACTTTAATATCGATCAAATTCTTAGTCTTATTAAACAAAATTTCGATAAAAAATTAGCTCAAGCCAAACAAGGCCAAACCAATAAAATGAGCGATTCTCAAATAGTCATCTTGGCTTCCTTGTTGGAACGTGAGGGTCAAAGTTTAGAATCAAAACAAATAATTGCCGGTATTCTTTTAAATAGAATAGAAGTTGGCATGCCGCTTCAATTATGTGCCAGTGTTCAATACGCCAGAGATTCAAAAGCCTCAACAAAAGATTATTGGACTCCTCTTACTTCAGAACAAATAGACGCCACAGTCTCTCCTTTTAATACCTATCAAAACAAGGGTTTTCCGCCAAGACCAATTTCTAATCCTGGTTATAACTCACTATATGCTGCTTATCATCCTAAGGAAAATGACTATATTTTCTATATCACTGGAACTGACGGAATTTTCTACTACGCCAAAACTCTAGAAGAGCACAACAAAAACATTGCCAAATATTTACAGTAAAAGTGCCCTGTCAAGGGAAAGGTGGTACGAAGTACCAAAGGGTTTATTTATTAATCAAATCATTCAGCACGTTCCATCGTCTTTTCTTTTCATCTTGTGGAATGTCATTTTCATAAATCTTTGCAGAAATAGTGCCTTTCCTTGGGGAATATTTATTTATATAACCAATTTCAAAATTAGCTTCCTTACATAATTCCACCGTATTTTGAAAGGCTTTTTCATCTTCACCAGGAAACCCAATAATAATATCTGTTGAGAATTTAACATCGGGAACTTTGGCTCTGATTTTTTTAACTAAATCTAAATATTCTTTAGAAGTGTAACCTCGGTTCATTTTTTTAAGAATTTCATCATCGCCAGCTTGAAATGGCAAATGTAATAGTCGGTCAATATTAGGATATTTAGCAATTGTCTCAATCAATTCATCAGAAAAATCCCAAGGATTACTACTAACAAAGGAAATTTTATCCAAATCTTTTTTTGCCACTTCTTCTAGTAATTTATGAAAAGAACTCTTAAATCTTTTCTTTCCCATTGAAACCATAGTGTCATCATTAAAATCAGCACCGTAAGAATTTACATTTTGTCCAATTAACATCACTTCCTTAAATCCATTTTTAATCACATTATCAATTTCATTCAAAATATCTTCCATTTTTCTCGATATTTCCGGTCCTCGAGCAAAAGGAACAATACAATAAGAACAAAAATTACTACATCCAGAACTAATAGAAATCAAAGCTAATGTCTTCTTGTCTCTAAGTGGATCAATTTTAAAGCTGATTTTTTCAATAGGTAAAAATTCAGAAACAGCAGGGAAGTCTCTTTTTAACTTAGCCAATTTTTTTCCAGTTTTATCTTTATTAGCCAATCCAGCCAAACAGCCAGTCACAATAATCTTGATAGCCGCCCTGTCAAGGGAGGTACCCGAAGGGCGGAGGGTTTGATTTAATCGATCAATATTATTTATCAGTCCATAAACTCTATTTTCAGCTGATTCTCTAACAATACATGTATTTATGACCACTAGATCAGATTCTTTCCAATCATCAACTTCTTCAAACCCCTTATCCCAATAGAAGGCTTTAATCCTTTCTGAGTCAGCAGTGTTCTGAATACAACCAAAAGTTTTTATAAAAAATTTCTTTTTTTTCATTGCCAATTTTATCAAAGAGTGAGAAACTAATTTATGGATAATAAGAACTCAAGTTCTAATCAACAATATCAAGACATATTAGATCAATACGCCAAAGATATAAAAGCTGGTAAACCACAAGAAGAATCTCCAAAAGAAGAGCCAACCCTAGCTTTAAATGGTAACGTTGAGCCAGAATTAAAATTAGAAGCAACAGTTCCAACCCCAATCTCTGAACCAAAAATAGATCCAGTCTTTAAACTTCCAATTGAAGAAACCCCAATTCTTCCAATGTCTGAGAATTCTGATAGTCAAATTCTTCCGCCAATTTCAGATGTAGTTCCAATCTCAGACCCAATTCAAGCTCCAGAATCAAATAGAACCGACAATTTAGACATTCCTCCAATTGAAACAATTCCAAGTACACCGCCAATATCAATCGAGAAGCCAAAAAATAATATTTTCAAAGTTTTATTCTTCATTTCTTTATTTATTTTCCTTTGCGTTGTTGGTGCCATTGTTTATGTTCTATTAAATAATAATAATCAACCTTCCTCTCAAACTGAAAATCCAGCTACTCCAACCCCAGAAATAATAGCCACCCCTACTGCTGCTGAATTCGCCTGCACTCTCAACGACAATAAATATGAAGCCGGTGAGTCTTTCCCTTCAGCTGATGGTTGTAACACTTGTTCATGTGACATTAACGGTAATATTGCTTGTACTGAAAAAGCTTGTGCTGCTACTAGCTCTTCAACTAAAACTGCCACACCATCTTCCCAGAAAGTATTAAAAATATCAGATATTCAGATGACATTACCTAGTGGTTGGACAGTTACCAGTGTTGTCAAAAATACAGCTAAAATTTTAACTGACTATAAAAAATATAAAGTAAGTTTAATTCTAAACTTAGATAAAGATAATGCTGCTGCTGAAAGCGCTTATAGAAGCAAGAGCTCTGTGACTAAAATCCAGGGTGGTGAAGTCTTCAATGTTGCTGGAGGCGGATCTATAGGTTTAACTGGTGCTTTATTAAATGATAAAAAATATCTTTTTACTTGGGATATTGAAAGCAATCAACCAGTTCCAAAAGATTTAGATCAAGTTTGGGTTCCAGACAATAATGTCACTTCTGAAATTTTAATGACCATAACCAAGAGTATAAAACCAATAAATTAATCTAGTTTATCCACTAAATCTACTCGTTGACCCCATTTGATAAAAGCTTTATAATACCCACATTCGGTCGAGCCGTTGGAACATAACTCGCCCCTTTTTTTTAATAATTAAATTTGTTGATGCCTTCCGTAAAAAGAACTCAATGGGGTAAAAAGTACCCTAACCTTCCTAAGCTAGATTTAATAGAAATTCAAAAAGAATCCTGGAAAGATTTTTTAAATAGAGAATTAAAAGAAACCATCCAATCCATCTCTCCGATCAGTGACTACACTGGTAACAACTGGGAACTTGAACTTGGCGAAATTACATACGATCCTGTCACCATCACCTCCGACCTTGCCAAAAGAAAAGGTCTAAATTATACCCTTCCTGTCCGTGTTTTAGCCAAACTTACCAACAAAAGAACTGGCGATGTTCGTAGTGAACAAGTGTTTTTCTTAAACCTTCCAACTATGACAAGTCAAGGAACTTTTGTCGTTAACGGAATTGAAAGAGGAGTTATCAACCAATTAGTTAGATCACCGGGTGTTTATTTCACTGGTGAAAATGATCCTTCAACTGGTAAAACCCTTTACAATGCTGAAATCCGACCTGTTCGTGGTTCTTGGTTAGAATTCTTCGTCGGTAAAAAAGACGTTGTTTTTGCCAGAATCGATCGTAAAAAGAAATTCCCAGCTTCAATTATCTTAAGAGCTGCTTGTCAAATGAATGACAAACAACTTATGGCTGAATTTGGTGAATTTTTCTCTCACACCATTGCTGCTGATATTTCTAAAACTCCAGAAGAAGCTATTCTCGAATTTTATCGAAAATTAAGACCAGGTGAACCAGTCGTCTTAGAAAATGCTGAAAAATTCTTTAGAGAAAGATTTTTTGATTTAAGAACTTATGAATTAGGTAATGTTGGTCGTTACAAAATCGATAAAAAATTCAAATTAAAATTCGATGACACTGATAAAGAAAATTGGATTTTAAAGAAAGAAGATTTAGTTGCTACTGTTAAATACTTAGTTCAACTTCAAAAAGGTGAAGTTACTAGACTTGATGATATTGACTCTCTCGCTAATCGCCGTTTACGACGTTGTGGTGAAATCGTTTCCCAAATTGCTATTCGTCCAGCTTTAGCTAGATTCGAAAGAATGGTAAAGGAAAGAATGAGTTTAATTTCTACCAAAGAAAAGCCAACTCCATCTCAAATGATCAACCCTCAACCATTAATTTCTGCTCTCAACACTTTCTTCCGATCAAACCAACTTTCCGCTATTTTGGATCAAACCAATCCATTAGCTGAACTTGATTTATTACGAAGAGTAACTGTTGTCGGTGTTGGTGGTTTAACCAGAGAAAGAGCTGCTTTCTCTATTCGTGACGTTCATAGCTCTCAATATGGTCGTATCGACGTTGTTAGATCTCCAGAAGGTCCAAACATTGGTTTGGTTACTTACCTTGCTTTATATTCAAAAGTTAACAAATACGGATTTATAGAAGCTCCTTTAAGAAAATTAGAAAAAGTTAAAGGCGGATTCAAATTTTCTGATGACTATGTTTATATGGATGCTGATGACGAATATGGTCACAGAATCACTCATTTAGACATCAAATTCGACGAAAATAATATCACCAAACAAGAATGGGTTCCTACTCGCTATCAAGGTGAATTTATCGAAGGTCCAATTGATCAAGTCGAATATATTGACTTAGTTCCAAATGAAATTGTTGGAGCTTCTGCTTCTTTAATTCCTTTTGTTGATCATGATGATGCAACTCGTGCCCTTATGGGTTCCCATATGCAAACACAAGCAGTTCCATTAATTGCTCCTGAAGCACCTTATGTTGGAACAGGTATGGAAGCTTCCATTACCACTTCCATGGGAAGAACAGTATTAGCTAATAGATCAGGTAAAGTATCTTTTTGTGATGGAAGTAAAATTGTCATCACTCTTGATAAAAAACTCACTGACATTGAAAGTGAAAATAGTGAAATAAGTGCTGATGGTAAAACTGAAACCTATTTCGTCACTAAATTTGAAAGAACTTCTCCATACGGTACTTGTTATAACCAAAAAACTAAAGTTAATGCTGGTGATGTAGTTAAAGAAGGTGATTTGTTAATTGATGGTCCATCCACTGATGGTGGTGAATTATCTATTGGTAGAAATCTTTTAGTTGCTTATGCTGAAATTGACGGTTTAAATTACGAAGATTCTTTCTTAATCTCTGATCGTTTAGTTAAAGAAGATGTTTTCACTAACATTCAAATTTATGAATATTCAGCTCAAGTCGTCGAAACTAAGTTAGGTTCTGAAGAATTAACCAAAGATATTCCAAATGTTTCTGAAACTGAATTAGCCAAATTAACCGAAGATGGAATTGTTATGATTGGTGCCTCTGTTGGTCCAAATGACATTTTAGTTGGTAAAGTTGAGCCTCGTGGTGAAAAAGAATTATCTTCAGAAGAAAGATTATTACGAGCAATTTTCGGTGAAAAAGCTAGAGAAGTTAAAGACACTTCACTTCGTATTCCAAATGGTGAAGGTGGTGTTGTTATTAAAGTTGATGTTCTCGATAAAGAAGCTGGTGATGAACTTGATCCAGGCGTCAATAAAGTCGTTAAAGTTTATGTCGCTCAAATTAGACGTATCCAAGAAGGTGATAAGATTGCAGGAAGACACGGAAACAAAGGTGTTATCTGCCGAATTATGCCTCAATATGATATGCCTCGTATGGAAGATGGAACTCCAGTTGATTTAGTTATGTCTCCTATCTCAGTTATTTCTCGTATGAACTTGGGTCAGATTTTAGAAACTACCCTCGCTTATGCTGGTTACAAACTAGATAAAAAATACGCTGTTCCAGTTTTTGAAAAATATCCAGAAAGCCAAATTGATAATGAGTTAATCTCAGCCGGATTAAACGCTAATGGTAAAGTCCAACTTTACGATGGTCGAACCGGTGAAGCTTATGATCAACAATCAGTTGTTGGTATTGGTTACATTCTTAAGCTTGTCCACATGGTCGATGATAAAGTTCATGCTCGTTCTACTGGTCCATACTCTTTAGTTACCCAACAGCCACTTGGTGGTAAGGCTAGAATGGGAGGTCAAAGACTTGGAGAAATGGAAGTCTGGGCACTTGAAGCTCATAGAGCTGCTCATGTCTTACAAGAAATGTTAACCTTAAAATCTGATGATATTGAAGGTAGAACTCATGCCTTCCAATCAATTATCAAAGGGTTACCAATTCCAGAGCCAGCAATTCCTGAGTCATTCAAAGTTTTGACCAAAGAATTAGCCGGATTAGCTTTAGATATCTCACCTGTCGGTATGGATGAGTTTGCGCTCGCTCAAGCAGGGGAAATCATCGAAGAAGTCGATACTACAGTTACCGAAAAACCATTAATTATTTCAGCAGAAGAAGAAGTTGCTGATTCAGATTTAGAAAAAAATAAGGAGGACCAATAATGCTTAAATTCAAAAATATGATTGACTTTACCGGATTACAGATCAAATTAGCTTCTCCAGAAGAAATTTTATCTTGGTCTAATGGTGAAGTTCTAAAACCAGAAACCATTAATTACCGAAGTTGGCGTCCAGAAAAAGATGGTCTCTTTTGTGAAAAAATATTTGGACCATCTCGTGATTATGAATGTTACTGTGGAAAATACAAAAAAATCCGATTTAAGGGCGTAATCTGTGATCGCTGTGGTGTTGAAGTTACCACTTCTAAAGTCCGTCGTGAAAGAATGGGACATATCACTCTTGCTGCTCCTGTTACTCATCTTTGGTATTTAAGAAACACTCCATC
>Ga0247841_10004332_pt1 | contig 24583 bp, 23 predicted proteins | sample LaCruzMarch2015__2_FD_192410 | JGI IMG/M metagenome (GOLD analysis project Ga0247841, IMG submission 192410) | Freshwater microbial communities from meromictic Lake La Cruz, Castile-La Mancha, Spain - LaCruzMarch2015_18m | ecosystem: Environmental > Aquatic > Freshwater > Lake | place: Spain... | reverse complement strand
ACTTATATCAATCGGTTATTTCTGGGTTCCATTAATATTTATGCCCGCCATTTTTCTTGGCGGATCAAGAGGCCCTCTAATCATATCGGTTGTTTCTCTGATTTTAATCTCACTAGTAAAAGCAAAAGGGCTAGCTGCCAAAATAATATTATCGCTCTTTTTAACTATTGTATTTGTATATTCACTGTTTTGGGTTAAGGATACTACTTTTAGCTTAAGGGTAAACGATGCCGTTTACCGTCAAACAAGTGGAATACTCAATCCTTTGGATGAAGATTCGACTCTTCCGCGACATCTGACCATGATATACCAGGGTTTTGCCAATTCAATCAAAAATCCATTGGGATATGGTATTGCTAGCACAGCGAATACTACTAAACTTGGTGGCGAGGGATTAAATACAGAATTAGACATAACCAATATGTTCACTTCCCTAGGTATATTCGGGGGGTTACTATATGTCTTAATAGTGTTTTATGTGCTGAGATCAGCCTACAAGCTTTGGAGAGCAAACAGAAACTGGTATTCCACTGTTATCCTTTTGATACTAATTTTGAATCTAGGAAGTTGGTTGCTGGGCGGTCATTATGCAGTCAGCGCGCTAATCTGGTTTTTGATCGGATCTATTGCCAATCTCGGGAAAGAAAAGTCGGAGATTGATCATGAGATATATTCCCATAAGACCTCTAAATGAAATGAGCCTTCTGCATGAAAATAATAAATAAAATCTTAATTTTGATGCCTATTTCGTTTCAGCACGGTGGAGCGGAAAAAGCCCTTGTCGATCTGGTCAGCTATTCAGACAATCCTTCAGTCAAATGGATGGTTGTTTTTGCTAGCCATGGTTCTCTTGTTGAAAAAATTAAAGGATTGAATGTCGAAACTGAGGTATTAGAGTCAGGGCGCCTCTTGAACATCTTTAAGTACCTTCTTACGATATTTAAATTAGTGAAAATAATCAAAAAAGAAAAGGCGGACTTAATAATTGGCTGGACAGGCAAAGCTCATTTGTATTCTGGGCCTAGCTCTATGATTGCGAGATGTAAATCGGCATGGTTCCAGATGGGTTTACCTTCAACTAGCAATTTATCAGACGTCATTACGCACATGATACCAACCAAAACTATTTTTTGTTGTTCGAAATTTGTTGGAAATGAACAAAAAAAGTTATGGCCGAGGAGAGATCTTCAGAGTGTTTATCCAGGCTATAGCTCAAAAGAATTTGATCAGAAATTATTACACCCTTTAGAAGAGATAAAGAATAAGTTGGGGATCGTCGCAACTAAAGGCAAAATAATTGGAATTGTTGGTAGACTGCAAACATGGAAAGGAATGCATACGGTCATTAAAACCATGCCTATTGTGCTAAAAAAGCATCCGGAGACTGTTTGTTTGGTTGTCGGCGGACAACACCCTTATGAAAAGAAATATCAAAAATTTCTTAATCAGTTAATTGCAGATTTGAAACTTTATAAAAACGTTGTTATGGTAGGGCGGCAAACAAACATTCCTGATTGGATTTCTGTCATGGATGTTTTTATCCACGCTTCTGACCGGGAGCCATTCGGCATCGTTATTCCAGAGGCAATGGCTCTTGGAAAAGCGATTATTGCTGGAGATACAGGGGGTCCCAAAGAGATCATAAAAGAAAAAAGCAACGGGTTAATTTGCCCATTTAACGATCACCGCAAGATGGCTGAATTGATAATCTTTTACCTTGATCATCCCGATATAGCGCAGAGAATGGGCGAAAATGCGAGAACTGACTCAAAACTTTTTACAGATGAAAGATTTTCCAAGAAAATGATTAAATCGATTTTAGCCATTACTCGAGAGTAACACTTACGGCCGTTGAATTACCATTTTAACTTGCATAAACAAGACTTATATTAGAAGATGAGCAAATGGTCACAGAAAACAAAAACATCTGCACCGAATTGTCGCCCGAGGTTGTTTATGAAAGAATCAAGCCTTTAGTCCGAGGTATAAAAGGAAGATTTCTGGATTTAGGTGCGGGAATGGGAAAAACTACAACGATGATTTCGTCAGTAAATAAAAAGGTATTGGGCTATGCCTTAGATCTTTACCCCGAACATTTTCGAGCAAACGGTCGATGTCGGCGAGGTGATTTAAATAGGACGATACCATTTAAGGATGAGTATTTTGATACCATTATTTCACTGGAAGTAATCGAACATATCGAAAATCCCAGACATTTCTTCAGGGAATGTTATCGGTTGCTGAAGCCAGGCGGGGAATTAATACTCTCAACGCCAAATAATAGCTGCTTAACAGCCAGACTAAGTTTTTTTTTCAGAGGCAGTTTTCCTTTCTTTTCCGACCAGCTTTACCCAATGCATATTACGGCTTTGACCAAAAGAGATTTGATCTTGATCTCAAGAGAAACAAAATTCGAAAAAAGCACGATTTTATACACCGATTCAGGAAGGATGCCCAAATTGAATATTAATTGGCAAGACATATTTCCTGGTTTAAGAGGAGAATTGTTCTCCGATAATATTATTTTTCACTGTGCAAAGACGCAAAAAGCAAAGATATGAAATTAATATTCGTCACAAAAAAGGTCTGCAAAGGAGACGGGCAGGCTCGGGTTAATTATGAATTGGCAAGATTTGCTCTGGAGCATGGTCGACAGGTAGTGGTAATAGCGCAGGAAATTGATGAATCTCTGATTGATAAAGGCGCGGTTTTTGAACAAATACGGCCGATGCGTTTTCCAGATATACTCCTTGACATAAGTTTTGTGATTCTTGCTAGCCTGAGGCTTTTTCGTTATCGGAACTCATATATTATAGGAAATGGATTTTCCTTAATATTTCCCCATTCTCTAAATCTGGTGCACTTTGTACATTCAGGTTGGCAAAAATCGGTGTATTACCAACCGCATCTCACGCTCAATCCAAGAACCTGGTATTATTTCTTTTATACATTGTCTAACTCAATTCTAGAAAAAATTTCATTCTCACTAGCCAAAGAAATTGTTGCTGTATCGACAATGATAGAGAAAGAATTAATCAGCTTTTGCGATATCCCAGCCAGGACGATCCGGACGATTTATAATGGAGTAGATCCAAACGAATTCAGCCCGGTCAAAAAACTTCACAAAAAAATAATTGGCATTTTTGTCGGAGATATCAGAACTAACCGAAAAAATTTAGATTCTGTTTTATTGGCAATGAGAGAAATACCAAAACTAAATCTTTGGGTAATCGGTGATGATAGAGGATCCGCGTTTCCGAAATTGACAAAAGAATATGAGCTCGATGGAAGGGTAACATTTTTAGGGTATAGAAGAGATATCCATAAGATCTTACCCAGAGGTGATATATTTGTTTTTCCATCAAGATATGATCCATGTCCGTTGGTAATTATGGAAGCGCTAGCATCGGGGCTAGCAGTCATAACATCCAAACAAACCGGAAATTGGAAGATTGCTAGCACCGCCGGCAAGACTATTGATAATCCGGAAAACATTGTTAAACTAAGGAAAGTTATTTCAGAGCTAGTTGACTCCCCCGAGATTATCATAAAATATAAAAATGAGGCACGAAAAATAGCTTTGGAGCATTCCTGGAGCAAGGTTTGCCAAAAATATTTTGAGGTGATCGATTCATGAAAGAGATTGTTATATTTGGACCGACTATAAATGACCGCTCTGTAAGCATGCGAATATATGCTGATCTGATATATCAGAGTTTGAGCAAATCCAAAGGCTATAACTTCAGAGTTGAAACTGTAAATGACATAAAGACCCCGATTATCAAGAACTGGTTGTTTAAAGATATCTATTATCCGATCAAAGCTGGTTTAATCAAAAGTGACGTTTATCATATCACCGATCAGAGCTATGGACTGTTGACATCATTTCTGCCCAAAAACAAGACCGTGGTAACATGCCACGATCTCATTCCGCTTCAATACCAACCTCAATCTAGCTTCCTTGGAAGAAAAAGGTATCTGTTGAATATAAATTCTATGTTAAGGGCCAATGAAATCATTACTGTCTCAAGAAGTACAAAAGTTGCGATCGAAAAAATATTCGGATACAAAGGCAATATTTCAGTAGTCCACAATGGCGTCAGTACTGTTTTCCAAGAATTGGAACCCGATTCAAAAAATTTCATGCGATCAAAACTAAATCTAGATAAGAACCAGAAGTATCTGCTCCACATTGGTGGGTCATATCCAGTCAAAAATGTAACTCAAATCTTACAAGCTTTGCCGCATCTTATAAATTTTAAGTTGATTAAAGTTGGTTATTTTACCAATAGTGAAAGAAACTTCATTGATCAGAAAAAGTTATCAGATAGGATCATAAATATCCCCTATTTGCCCATCGATGATCTCGTTGGACTGTACAACTTAGCTGACATTTTCGTTTTTCCGTCCCATCTAGAAGGATTCGGAATGCCGGTTATTGAAGCAATGGCATGTGGATGTCCGGTTGTTTGCTCAAATTCATCTTCCCTTCCAGAGATCGGCGGAGACGCCGCTCTCTATACTGACCCTAAATCAGTAGAAAGCTTTATTAAATCCATCGACATGATTGACAAAAATCAAGAACTCAAAAAATCAATGATTAAAAAAGGGCTAATACAATCAAAAAAATTTAGTTGGGATAAAACCGCGCGCGATTTAATAGATGTATATCAGAGAATAGCAAAGTCATGAACGATACTTTTATACAAAAACACAAAGTCTGTATTTATTGTTAGGGAATAATAAAAAATAGCTAATCCCTCTGCCTATTATAAAATGAACGCCTGAACATGAATAAAAAACTTAAAATTGCTTGCTATGCCGTAGTATGCGAAGAAGCAGGGAGCGTTGCATCTGCTAATTTTTTAATACTTAGAGAATTGTTACTCATCGGTCACCAGATCGATCTTATAGAGATAAAAGATTACACGCAGCCAGGAAAGCTTGTGAACTTTCCGAATCTTAAGCGACTTGAAATTTATATTCCTTGGATCGAAAAAATAAGGCAGTTATGTCCGGCTCTTCTAAGAAAGATTGGGGCTGATATTATCCTGGGACGATTGGGGAACCTTTTATATCACAGGATAATGATAGCTAAAATCAACGAAAAACCATACGACCTTGTATTATTCTTGGGGACACCATCTTTTTTTGATTTCGATGTGAAGACTATTTCCTGGCTTCAGGGTGTACCACATACAGAATGGAAGTCAATTCGAAAAGGATATTGGAAGCTACCATTCACTCATTATTTCAATTACTTTTTGATAAATGTTTATTACTATTTTCACTGCCTATCCTTTAAGAAAAAATTGCTAAAATCAGATATTCTGATAGTCGGAAGCAAAAACACCGCTGATTGGCTAGACAAGATTTACAAGAATAAGATGCCAAAGAAAGTTTTTGTCCTGCCATACCCAATTGACCTAGAATTATTCAGACCGGCTAAGAAGGCAACAAAAAATAAGACGATTCTCTGGCTTGGAAGAATAGTGCCGAGAAAAAGAATCGATCTATTATTAAAGGCGTTTGAACTCTTTAGAAAATCTAATCCCGATTATTCTCTTAAGGTAATCGGCGATCTCCGTTATGCATCCAGATATCAGGATTTAATGAACAAACATATGGTGAATCATATTGAATATGTCAAGCGAACGACTGCCGTTAAGGAGATCCAAAAGAGCTCGCTAGTAATTCAGACTAGTGAAGATGAAAACTTTGGTTCTGCAATTGCAGAAGCGTTGGCTTGCGGAAAACCAGCTTTAATCGGCAGCAGTAACGGCACTGGCGACCATATTGGTGGACTCAACTTATTCTTCGATGCATATGATCCTACAAATATTGCCCGCAACCTAGATCGAGTTATAAAGACCCAATATCCCGAGAATAAATTAAGAAAAATTGCTGAGATGAATTTCGATCCCTGCTGTACCGCCAGGCAGCTGGAAAATATTTTTCATGAATCAATCTGTCGAGATTCTGCTAACCAATGATAAAAAAAAACCACAGAGAAAAAATTTACATTATTTGCCCACGAACCAAGCAATTTTGTGGAGTATTTGATCACTCCAAAAAAATCAAGCGAATCTTGGACGGTTTTTTTAACGTCAAAATATTATCGAATCAAAATGACTTCGACTCTGGGCCAGAGGATAAGCTGATCGCAGGTTGGAATCTCAGAGGCTACCTCTTACTTCTTAATTTACTTCTAAAAGAGAGACCGGTTGTTAATATTCAATACGTCGGCTGGATGTATCAACGATCTGGCATTCCTCTTTCACTCGTTATTTTTGTTATTTTGTTGAAGATTCTCAGACTAAAAGTAATAACCACTTTTCATGAAACTTATGTTCCGGGACTGAACTGGCGTTGGAAAATCTTGAGATTTTTCCAACGTATTATTTTCATTTTCTTGCTTTTAGCAAGTGATTATTCACTCTTTTCAGTGAAGAAATGGAAAGATCATTATCGACCAAAAACAATGTTAATAAAAAATAAGGTAGAATACATTCCGATCGGAACTAACTTTAAAGTAAAATTTGTTTCAACCAAAGATTTACGGAGTTCTTTGGGGTTTGAGAAATCTGATAAAGTAGTTGCCACGTTCAACCCATCAGGGAGTGGGAAAAATTTGAATTATTTGCTCGAAACCTATAACCTGATTACAAATAAAAATAAGAAATTATTGATTATCGGCGGAAAAATTGTTCCGCGTGACGATGAAGGGATAATTCAATTTGTTGACCCAGACGAAGAGATGGTAAAGAAGCTTTTATCGATCTCTGATGTTTATCTTTCCACCTTCGCAGATGGAGTTTCGAGTAGGCGATCTTCATGCCTCTCTGCTATTTCGATGGGCATACCGACAGTAACAAATTTTGGTAAAAATACCGATAATATCTTCAGGGATTCACCCATCTTATTTAGTAACGACAGTACGGGTGCCTCCAGACAAATTGACGACCTTTTCAAAAAGAAAAGAGTTCAACTTCGAAGAGAGACTGCAGCCTTCTATAAAAAACATTTCAACGATGAATTAATTACAAGATTATATATTAAGATTATTCATGGATTAATTAAATAATGGATAAACATCCCAGAATCCTTTTTATAGATCAGGCAAAAGATGTTGGCGGCGCAGAACTTAGCTTAATATCGATTGCTAAGAGCCTTCCGGAAAGCGAAATTTTGGCTTTTGTAGAAGGTACTTTTACTGATGCCTTAGAAAAAAATGGCATTAACCATGAATGCTTAAATCTTGACGCTGAGATACTTTCTCTCTCCAAAGAAAAGGCTAATCTAATCAGGATTGTCCTCTCTTTCTCGAAACTTATTTTCTCAATGCTAAAAATTTCCTCTGTAATTAAAAATTTTGATGTTATAGTTTTTAACACCCAAAAGTCATTAATCTTAGGTGCGATTGCAGCAAAGTTTCAAAGAAAAAAAACTATCTTCTTTCTCCATGATATTTTATCTATAGATCATTTCAATAAATTTAACCTTTTGTTAATTAATATTTTTACGGCTAATTTTTGCGACGTGATTATCGCCAACTCAAGAGCTACAGCAAGAGCAGTTGAAAAACTTAATCCCAAAAAAAAATTAAAAATAAAAGTAATACATATCGGCATCTCTCAAAAAATAGAGTTAAAAAATGACAACAAGATCTTCACAAAAAAATCCCTTGGTCTCTCTAAAAATAAAATAGTAGGCTCGTTCAGCAGAATCGCAAGATGGAAAGGCCAACACATATTGATCGAGTCGCTTGAGCATCTCCCAAAATATATCCATTGTCTGATTGTAGGTTCTCCATTTTTCGGAGAAGAAGCGTATTATGGATACCTTCAGCAAATTGCCTCCCGCCCAATCCTGAAGGACAGGGTCCATTTTATTCCCTTTAAAACTGACCCTTTGAGCCTGATGAGATTATGTGACATTGTCACGCATAATTCTACAGCCCCAGAACCATTCGGAAGAATAATTGTGGAAGGCATGCTATGCAAGAAACCGGTCATTGCCACAAATATGGGCGGCGCTAAAGAAATAATAAGAAATAATAAAAGTGGCTATTTAATTGAACCGGGAGACCCTCAATTATTAGCCAGAACCATTTTGGCAATATTCTCCAATAAAGATGAAGCGCGTTCAATAACCAAAGAAGCATACGAAACAGCTGTTCGAAATTTTAGCGAGGATAAAATGACCGCTAGGATTAAAAAGATAATTAACAATATATAACAGTTATTATTATTTATCACCATGTAGCAACAGTCAGCTGAATCATTTGCAGATATTTATGCAATGAAATTTTTCTTTATACGCTAGCCAACTTTTCCGATAGCTTGAAACTAGAGGGCTCCTCTTCTTGAAACCACCGCTGGTATTGTCCTAAGCAATAAATATAGGTCCAGAAAAAGTGAATAATTATTAATATATTGAATATCCATATTAACCCATTTGCTAAAAGAATTAATTGTACTCCTTCCAGAAACTTGCCAGATACATGTAAGCCCAGGTCGAACGGATATCCTTTTCCTCTGCCAATTTTTGTACTTTGCGACTTCTTCTGGTAGAGGTGGACGTGGCCCGACGAGAGACATTTCCCCTTTTATAACATTAAGGAGTTGGGGCAGCTCATCCAAACTTGAAACTCGAAGAAAGCGACCGATCCGTGTCACTCTTGGGTCATTTCTAACTTTGAAAACTGGCCCTTCCATAATATTATCATGCTCAAACAATTGCTTTTTATCATGAGCGCCAGCTATCATTGTTCGAAATTTATAAAAAGTAAAAATTCGACCGTTCTCACCAACTCTAAGCTGTTTGAAAATTATTGGGCCGGCTGATGTGGCTCTTATTAAGATTGGGATGATAATGAAAAGTGGGGAAAGTACAAGTAAGAAAATAGAGGAGAAGAATAGATCAAACATTCTTTTGATCATCTTTTCGAACTTGTTTAGGCCGCTCCGATAAGCCAAAAACGATTCGAGGCTGTCGCAGTTGTACAGATGGGAAGTTTTTCCTTGAATATGAGCTTCTTCAATATACTTTAAAAAAATATCCCAGTTATTTTTTTTACTCATAAAGATCACTGAATCTACAACATTTTGGGAAATTAGATTGGAGAAGTCTTTACTTTTGATTTTAGACTTGCGACCATTATGCTTAAATTCTCCCGAACCATTCTTGCTATAATACCCGATAACATGATAATGCCAGCGATTAGGCTTTAAATAAACGGTCGGGATCCAATCACTGATAGAATCTTCAGCAATCACGACCAAAGCATTCCTTCGGTTATAAATAGTGCGATAAGCCAGCCTGTCTGTCAAGTCCTTCAACAGTCCCCTAAAAAAATTGTCATTAAAATGACTTTCGTCCAGATAAAAGTTCTTTTTCAATTCTAATCCTTTTTGGGCTATCATTTTTCTCCCTGCTATTTTGAGTATAAAATGAATTTGCTAAATCTCCAAATATTTTTGCTGTAGCTGCTGACTAGAAATCTCGAACAGAATGGTTTTTCCCTGATCTGTTCTAAATATTTTGGTAAAAGTACCAGAAAAAATATTCTGAGCTTCCTTGCTTGGATGCCCATAAGTGTTTTTTTCGCCGACTGAATAGATGACAAATTCAGGACCGACGACATCTGTAAAATGCTTGTTTGCAGCATTATTCGATCCATGATGTGGAAATTTAAAAATATTTGAACCGAAAACTTTCGGTATTCCCGCATAGTAGTCCAGCATTTTTTCTTGTTCGTCTGTTTCCTGATCTCCCGGCAAAAGAGCACAAACCGAATAACTACAAAAACGGACGACCAGAGAAGAATTATTCTCATTACTGGCGATTTTACCCTGGTACTGCTCACCCGGCCATAGGAATTCTATTTTCGAATTTTTGAACGGCATTATAGAGTAACCTAATTCGGGGATCTCGAAAGGTATTTTTTTATCCTTGACTTTGTCCAGAAAAGAAAGGTATTGGTCTGAAGAGAAGATCACTCCCGACGAGTAAACTTTGGAAATCGTGTACCGATCAAGAATAGAATTCAATCCACTGATATGATCACTATGCGGATGGCTCAGTATTACCATTTCAATGTTTTTATCTTCTAAGGGCATCACTTTTCCTAGTCTGGACAAAACTGATTCGTCCGGACCGCCATCAATCAGAATTTGATAATCGCCGTTTTGAATCAACGTAGCGTCTCCCTGACCAACATTAAAGAAGTATATTTCAGCACCATCAATCGGGTTATGTTTGAGAGATATAAAAAAAACGGAACAAAGACTCAAAAACAAGATGGTCAGAATTGAGCGTGTAAGATATCTCATATCTGGATTGCTGCTCCCGGCAACTTCGAGAGAAATTCCGTAATTTTAATAATATATTCGAGACAGGGCCACGCAAGGAAAGCCACATACCTACCTATTGTCACCGAAAAAAGGCCAACAAAACCAGAGACAAATGATAAAAACATAGCTAAAGGAATCGTCCAAAGTACAAGGATATTTGAGATAGGTGCAATCAATGAAACCTGCCGAAAATAAAAAAATATTAAAGGCAGAACTGCTAGTTGAGCAGAGAGCGTCTCTGAAAGCGGATTTGAAATAAAGCCAGGAATTTTTCTTTTTTCCAAAAAAGATTTAATGGGTTCCGATAAGTAAACAAGGCCAGCAAAGGCCGAGAAAGAAAGTTGAAAACCAATGTCTTTTGTTATGACATATGGATTAAAAAGAACCATAATAAAAGCGGAGAATAAGATAAGATTCGCTTGGTCGGCCTTGCGTCCGATCGTTCTTGCAAAAAGTAATAGGATAGAAACAATCGCAGCCCGAACTATGCTTTGAGAGGCTCCGGTGATGAAAACGAAGAATATAATAAAAAAAATGCCATAAAAAAAGATCTTCTTTCTCCCAAGATAAACAACCAGAAAGCTAGTGAAAATAACCAAAATGACTGATATGTTATACCCTGACAGGGCGATAATATGAGTCAGTCCAACCGTTTGAAACGAATTCATTAAAGAATCGGGGATATTACGCTTAATTCCTAAGATTAAACCGGCTGCTAGCGAAGAATGAGGCTCGGTCAGTATCTGGTTGAGGGAGTTTTCAAAATGATTAACAAAGTTGTAAGAAGTTCGAAAAAACAAATTTGCCGCCGTTTTATTGGACGTTGTTTGCAGCTCAATTTCGGGAAAATCGACTGAAAAAGGAACCAGGTCATGATGTAACTTTTGACTATATCTCGTTGCTTGTTCTTTTGTTTTCAACAATTTCCCAGAGATTGTCAGCAGATCACCGTATTGGTACTCTGGGATGATTGAAGTCCTAACAGCCAACTTTCTTCTATCATAATTGGTTATGGAGACAACAAATGTTTGGTCCTTCAGATCGCTCACCGGCCTGGAAACGATTTTTCCCACTATATCCTCTTCTGGAATTTCTGGTTTTGATTGATACCGATCGAAATTATCATAGTAAGCGATGCTAGCAGAAGAAGAGAGAAGACAAAAACCTATCAACGCAAGATATCGATTCTTAAAGATGAAGTTCAGAAAAATTGAGAAGATAATTCCCAGTCCGATAAAAAGATAGACTGGGTTTCTGTTCACTTCTAGGTTAAACGGAAGAAAAGAAGCAATAACAGCGCCAACCAAAAAAGCCACAAGCACAGAAGTAAAAATTCTTGTAGGATAAAAAAGATTCGCCCAGAATGTTCTTGATTTACTTTTCAATATTGCTTTCAATCTAGTAATATAATATCATAGCTCGGAGTTAATAATTAGGAATCGCTATGAAAGAAATCAAACACCCCAAAGAAGCTGATAAATTTAAAGAGACGACTCTTTTGAATGAGAGAATTGAGGAGCTGACATCTGGCTGGCAAAGATGTCAAGCTGACTTTATCAATTACAAGAGACAAGTTGAGGAAGATAAAAAACGACTCACCAAAATAGCCAATGAAGATTTATTATTGGATATTTTACCAGTTCTTGATAATTTCCAATTGGCCGCACGTCATGTTCCGGTTGAAGTCGAAAATAATAATTGGACGATTGGTATTAAACAGATCGAAAAACAACTTGAAAGTATTTTGGAGTCAGCCGGGCTTGAGAAAATTGATGGAAAGGGAAAATTCAATCCATTTGTTCATGAAGCGATCGAATGTATAAATTGCGATTTTCCAGAGGGAGAAATAATCGAGGAAATACAATCCGGATATAAATTTGGTGACAAAGTTTTAAGACCAGCCAAAGTACGTGTATCAAAAGGAATAAATGACAAGGAGTAATATGAATGAATTCGATCACAAAAGAGACTCAATATTGCCATACCAAAAGATTGTCAGAAAGCCGTGGGGATTTGAGATCATCTATACGCCAGATGAGGCACCAGCAATCGGTAAAATCATTAACGTTAACGCAGGTCAAAGACTGAGCCTGCAGTACCATGATAAAAAGATCGAAACTCTATGCTTGATCAAAGGAGAAGCAACGCTTACTATCTCTGATCATGATTCGAAAATAAATGAGATAGGAATGGAGCTGAATAAAGGTTATTTCATGAGTCCTGGTCAAATTCATCGAGTTTCAGCGAAAACCGATATTACTTTTATTGAGGCATCAACGCCAGAGATTGGGAACACTTACCGGCTAGAAGATGATACCCAGAGACCGACTGAGACTGAAGCGATGAGAGAAAAGGACAGGGGTTAAGTAAAATAAACGGTGTTTTTACTGATAATTCGACCTTGCAAAAACTAGCTCTTGACAAAATGTAAAGTTTACTTTACATTTATTTTATAAGTAAACTTTAGATAAAGCGTTTTATAAGAAAAAAGGAAAGGGATTTATGGGTAAAATTATTGGAATTGACCTTGGTACGACTAACTCTGCAATTGCTGTGATGGAGGGCGGAGAGGCCAAAATAATTACCTCGTCAGAGGGTGGACGGACGATACCTTCGATTCTGACTGAGACAAAAAAAGGCGACCGTCTGGTTGGACAATTGGCTAAACGTCAGGCTGTCACAAACTCGGAGAATACAATCTTTTCGATCAAAAGGTTTATCGGCCGGAAGTTTGACGATTCTGAGGTCCAAGCTGATATCAAAAAAATGCCATACAAAACAAAAAAAGCTTCTGACGGTTCCCTCCGAGTAGAAATGAATGGCAAAGATTATAGTCCGCAAGAGATGTCTGCATTTATTTTACAAAAGATAAAAGCGGATGCTGAGACATATTTAGGGGAAAATATTACAGAGGCTGTCATAACAGTTCCTGCTTATTTCAACGATTCCCAACGACAAGCAACTAAAGATGCCGGTAAAATTGCCGGGCTAGATGTTAAAAGAATCATCAATGAACCGACTGCCGCTGCACTGGCATATGGACTTGATAAAAAGAAAAATGAAAAAATTGCAGTATATGATCTCGGTGGTGGTACTTTCGATATCACAATCCTTGAATTAGGCGATGGAGTCTTTGAGGTTAAGGCGACAAATGGCGACACACACCTTGGAGGAGATGACTTCGACCAGGTTATCATGGATTATATTATTGATGAGTTTAAAAAAGATCAAGGAATCGATTTGCATTCCGATAAAGCAGCAATTCAAAGAGTCAAGGAAGCTGCTGAAAAAACCAAGATTGAACTATCATCCGCTGTGGAATCCGAGATCAACTTACCATTTATCACTGCTGATTCATCTGGACCAAAGCACCTTCAAATGACCATTTCAAGAGCTGGATTAGAAAAGATGGTGAATAGCCTGATTGAAGCAACGCTGAAACCGTGCCAACAGGTTTTGAAAGATTCAAAGCTAGGCAAAAAAGAAATCGACGAAGTCATATTAGTTGGCGGAATGACAAGGATGCCTGCAGTGCGTGAAGCGGTCAAAAAGTTCTTCGAAAAAGAACCAAATCATTCAGTCAACCCTGATGAAGCAGTCGCTTTGGGAGCCGCTATCCAAGGCGGTGTGCTCGGCGGTGAAGTAAAGGACATTTTACTACTAGATGTTACTCCGCTTTCTCTTGGCATTGAGACTCTGGGTGGCGTTGCTACTAAATTAATCGAGAAAAATACTACTATCCCGGCTTCCAAATCACAGGTTTTTTCAACTGCAGCCGATAGCCAAACATCTGTAGAAATTCATGTGCTGCAGGGTGAGAGAGAGATGGCCGCAGACAATAAAACTCTCGGCCGCTTCATGCTCGATGGTATCCCTCCAGCCCCAAGAGGCGTGCCTCAGATCGAAGTAACTTTTGATATCGATGCCAATGGAATTGTAAATGTAAAAGCAACTGATAAGGCTTCCGGAAAAGTACAACATATCACCATAACCAGCTCTTCAGGACTTTCCAAAGAGGAAATTGAGAGGATGCAACATGATGCTGAAGCTCATGCCGAAGAGGATAAGAAGAAAAAAGAGATGATCGAGACCAAAAACCAAGCCGATACACTCATCTATACTGCCGAAAAAGCATTGAAAGATTCTGGAGACAAGATAGATTCCAATCTCAAGGGAGATGTTGAAGAAAAGATTAAAGCCCTCAAAGATGTTAAGGATACCGATAATCTTGAAGAGATCAAAGTCCAGACCGAAAATTTAAACAAGGTTCTGATGGAGATTGGCAGCAAAATGTATGAACAAGCCAATCAACAGCAAACCGCTGACACCGAAAAAAGTGAGTCAGACCCTGACCAAGCCAAAGAAGAAAAGAAAGAGTAAGGCCTTCTACCCTCATTCTCCCCCTCCTCTTGCGAGGAGGGGGCAATAAGGGTAGAATTGGGAGGAAGAAAACAATAAGGAGGGCCCTTCGGGGAAATAATATGAAATTTGTGAAGCGCATTCTTCTTCCAATGATTCTCCTCTTGCTAGCATCAATTGCTTTTCTGACATTTGCACTTGCTCGAAATGTAAAAAACAAGACGGACAATAAGGCAAGCGTGACTCAGGAAAATAAGGCTTTGAGTATATCGAATCTTACGAACATCAATCCGAACGATTACGATTCGATTATTAAAAATGAGTATGCTTTGGCAAACTTAAGAAGCAAAGAATCGAATTCCGGAAACGAACTTTCTGCAATTGACATTGAAATTGCCCCGGACCTCATGCCAAGTTCTGTTATCTCAAGGTACGTTTTTTCTGCCTCAAATGATCAAACAAACAATTGGACCATGACATTTTCTGAGGTCAATACAAATTTCATCAGAGCGACAATTCCAAAAGAGGATTATATCGGCAGCTTAACTGCAATCAACACAAAACTTTGGAAATTTAATTTCGTCACTTCGTTGCAAATTGCAGAGAAAAACGGCGGAATGAAATGGCGCGAAACCAACGAATTAGCAAGTATTAGAATAACGCTCCGCCACGTTGAACCGAAAAACTGGCTCTTATGGCTAGTACAGTACAAAAACGATGGTTCGAGTCTCTTGATAAAAATTGACGCAAATTCCGGTCGGGTTGTCGATGATAGTGATTCTCTGGCCTCAACTTCTATTAACCAGTAAAACTTTATGAACAAAGATTATTATGCCGTACTTGGCGTTACAAAAAACGCAACGGCTGAAGATATTAAAAAAGCTTATCGAAAGCTCGCTTTAGAATTTCATCCAGACCGAGGTGGAGGTCCGGAGTCAGAAAAGAAATTCAAAGAGGCAAATGAAGCCTACCAAATACTCTCCGATCCACAGAAAAAGGCGACTTACGATCAATTTGGCAGTGACGCTTTTTCCGGATCGGCGGGTGGTTTTAACCAAGGTTTCAGAAGCGGTGGTTTTGGGTTTTCCGGTTTTGGCGGTCAATCTGAATCTGACTTCGGTTTTGGCGGAATAGGCGATATCTTCGATGAATTTTTTGGGCAAACCCTATCTCAGGTACAGGCGGAGATAAGGATAACTCCTGCCCAAGCGACGCTTGGAGATACAATGATTCTTGAGATTAATGGTGAAAAGATAGAATTTAAGATACCTCCCGGGACACAAGCCGGAACTTCATTCCGTTTTCATGGCAAAGGAAAAGCATATCGTGGCTCAAAAAAAGGCGATCTGATATTAACTGTTAATATCGAGGTCTCGAAGAATCTCAACAAAGAGCAACGGGAATTATGGCAGAAATTAAAAGAGTATGAAGACAAAAAGCAGTCTTGGTGGCGCTAATTTGTTGACTTAGCGACGATTTTAAAAGATAATTGAATTAATATCATTTTTTGTCATTGGAGGGGTTCAATGCCGCTTCCCAGTTGGGATATTTTCATCGGATTAACAGTAGTGATCGGTATTGCTTATGGCTTTATCCTACGTCGCGATAAGACCATTACTCTTTTGTGTTCTACATACATTGGTCTTGTTGTCGCCTCAACTTTCTCTAACGATATTTATCAATTTTTCAATGGAAATAAAGTAATTGCTGATCAGATCTGGATCAGATCTGGAGCACCGCTATCTACTATTTCAATTATTCTTTTCGCAGCATCAATTATCTTTATCTCCGGGGCGATCAACTCATCCAGTAACAGAACCGGTGATCTTTCCCCTATTGAAGTTATCGCTTATAGTGGGCTCACAATGGCGCTGATAATAACATCCGTGATCGGCTTCTTACCAGAAGCCACAAGAGGCCACATTATGGATGTTTCCCTTGTTGCCAAATATCTTTTCCAGTATAAAACATTAGTGGTATTGGCGGGGCCAGTTTCTTTAATTTTTCTTAATATCTTTAGGAAATAACATGATTATCCGTTGGCTACTAAATACACTGGTATTATTGTTGGTTGGCTATCTTACACCCGGGGTTTCTTTCTCTGGCATCATATCGGCCCTTATAGCTGCACTGTTAATCGGCCTGATGAACGTCTTTATTCGCCCTATTCTTATTCTACTAACACTTCCTATCAACCTAGTCACACTCGGGTTTTTTACCCTATTCATAAATGGTTTCATTTTTTGGTTGGCGAGTTATATTGTTAAAGGCTTTGATATCGCCAATTTTTCTGCTGCTTTTTGGGCAGCCCTGATTTACTTAATCATTGTAATGATAGTAGACCTTTTGATGGCCAAGAGAAGTAATTGACATTAACAGCGAAAAAAGGTATTATTACCGAGTAATTTAATCAATGTATTTGGAATTTATTCTTATATCTTGATTATTTTTTAAATATGGGTCGTTAGCTCAATGGTAGAGCAGTGGCCTTTTAAGCCATTGGTTCTGGGTTCGAGTCCCAGGCGACCCACCAGAAAAAAACCATCTCTACGGAGGTGGTTTTTTTCTGGAAGAAGAGGCTGGGGATCAAACATGAGTGGGGTCAGGGAGAATCTTTCGAAGATGACCCTGCGGGCACAGAGGGTGTCCAGAGAGCCCCGATACTTTGGGGCGACGTGAGGTGTCCCGGGCGACCCACAAAAAAAATCCTCAATTGTTTGAGAATTTTTTCTTGTGGGAAGCTATTTTTATTCGTTTCTTAGTACTTTAATGAAGACGTCGCTCGGGATCTCGACTTGACCAATTTGCTTCATCTTCTTTTTACCCTTTTTCTGTTTATCGAGAAGTTTGTTTTTACGTGTGACATCCCCGCCGTACAGACCAGTCGTAACATCTTTTCGATAGGGAGATATCCGCTCAGAAGCGATGATTTTGGCACCAATTGACGCTTGTATTTTTATTTCAAAATTTTGTCTAGGAATCAGAGTTTTTAGCTTTTCAACGATTCTCTTCCCTTCGGTATATGTTTTAGATTTGTGTGTAATAAAACTTAGAGCATCAACTTTATTTTCGGAGATGATTATATCGACTTTCTCGAGGTCGGCTTCCCGATATTCAAGTATGTCATAGCTCATAGAAGCATAGCCCTTGGAGACACTTTTGATAGAATCATAAAGATCAACTACAACTTCAGCTAAAGGAATCTCATATTTCATGATAGAACGGAATTCATCCAAGTATTCCATCGTTTTAAATATTGCACGCTTCTTTTGGACTACGTCCATCAAATTGCCGACGTAATCTTTGGGCGTGAATATCTCCAGATTGAGCCAGGGTTCTTTTATTTGACGAAAACTTCCAGCGAGCGGGAAATCAGATGGTCGAGTGATAATTTCATGGCTGCCGTCCATTGCTTCGATCTCATATTGAACAGTGGGACTTGAGACCACCAAGGACAGATTATACTCGCGCTCAAGTCTTTCCTTGACAATATCCATATGGAGTAGACCCAGGAAGCCACAACGAAAACCAAAGCCTAAAGCCTCAGATTTTTCCGCCTCGTAGGAAAGAGAAGCATCATTTAGCTTTAGCTTCTCTATCGCCTCTTTTAATTCGGGATAGTCTGACCCATCCGTGCAATAGATAGAGGAAAAAACGAGAGGCAAAACTTTTTTGTAGCCAGGAAGGGAAGCTGATGCCGGATTTGATTCCAAAGTTATAGTATCGCCAACATGAGCTTCGGCCACATCTTTGAACCCGGTAACGATATATCCGATTTCGCCTGATGAAAGGGGAGTCAGGGGAGTGAGTTTAGGATTGAAATATCCGACTTCAAGCGCTTCTCCCTTACTTCTTGTTTCCATCAAAAAGAATTTGTCGTTCTTTGAAAGTTTTCCGTCAACGATCCTGACATACGATATTACTCCGCGATAGGAATCAAAAATTGAGTCAAATATTAAGGCTTTTAGCGGCTTAGACTCTTCACCGTTAGGAGCATCGATTCTTTCAACTATCGTATCAAGTATTTCCGTAACCCCCTGCCCTGTTTTGCCTGATGCATGAAGAATTTCCTCCCTTCGACAACCTAGGATCTTCATTATTTCATTCGCAACTTCCTCTGGTCTGGCCGCAGGTAGATCGATTTTATTAATAACCGGGATGATTGTAAGATCATTTTCGATTGCAGAGTATAGGACTGATAAGGTCTGTGCTTCAACGCCCTGAGAGGCGTCAACAAGCAAGATAGCACCTTCGACGGCTGCAAGAGACCTTGAGACCTCATACTGGAAATCAACGTGGCCTGGCGTGTCAATCAGATTCAAACTATATCCCCTCCAGTTCATCCGGACGGGAGCTAACTTGATTGTAATTCCCCTTTCGCGTTCCAAGTCCATCTGATCCAGCAGCTGTTCCTTCATTTGCCGTTTTTCGATTGTGCCAGTAATCTCAAGCATACGATCTGCCAGCGTTGATTTGCCGTGGTCGATGTGAGCGATTATGCAAAAATTTCTAATTTTATTTTGGCTATCTGTTTCCATTGCAAACGGAGTATATCAGATCAGGAGCTATAAATCTATTATCTGCGAAGATGCAAGAGATGTTGCCAGAAACCGCCTTTTGATCTCTTGTCGTCGATCGATTTTATAAGAGAATCGACATGATCTGATGCGTGATTTTCACCAATTAATTTAATCTCGTTCATCTTGTCAAAATTAAACCAGCGAAAGAATTCGACTGGCGGCATAAAGCAGAAATCGCAAAACTCGATCTCTCGTTCTGCGAGTTCTTTTTGCATAATATCTAGTGCTCTTATACTTAGCTCAAATCGGTTTAGCGCCTTGCCAGTCGATAGTTTTTCCATGGTTGAAATAGAGTAAAGCGATGACCCAATCACAAAGTCAACCCCCATTTCCTTTGAGAACTTAGCGGGTAGATTATGAGCGATACCACCATCCATCAGATATAGACCATCCAATTTTTGCGGAGGAAAAACGCCAGGATAAGCGGCTGAAGCCATAATTGAATCTATCAGGTTGCCTTTACTCAGGAGGACTCCTCTACCGCTGTCAATATCAGTCGCAAGACAAGAGAATCTGACCCTCAGATCGTAGAATTTTTCGGGCAAATGTTTCACTAAGCTACTACGGACAAGCATGAAAATTTTATCTGGATTGAGATTGAAGATAAATCTCTTTGGATCAAATAGGCCCTGCTTCTCTATATCAGCTATGAAATCATTAATTTTGGCCGTTCCGCCTGCCGCAAATAGTGCACCGATAATCGCTCCTGCGGAGGTGCCACAGATTGCATCGATTTTAATGCCCTTTTCTTCTAGCTGCTTCAGAACACCGAAATGGGCAATCCCGAGTACTCCGCCGCCGCTCAGTGCTAAACCAATTTTCATTTAGCTCTTTTCTTCTTTAATATTTCGATTTGTTCTGGCCAAGGAATCTGATCTTGCGGGGTTTCCAATATCCCAAATTTTTCAGTTAATTTTGGGTGACTAACGAGATAATTAAAACTTTCCAGACCGATAAAACCCTCTCCTATATCCGCATGGCGATCTCGCTTCGAACTCATTGGTGTTTTTGAATCGTTCAGATGAAAACCAACAAGCTGATCCAATCCAATCTCTTTATCAAACTTTAAAAGGAAATTTTCGGTCAACTCTTCTGTCCTAAGGTCGTAACCAGATTCAAAAGCATGGGCAGTATCGATCAAAACCTTAACCCTATCAGAACTCACACTTTGTATGATTTCGGCGATCTCTTCGATTGTGTCCCCGATAATACTACCAGCACCGGCCGAATTTTCGATTATGAAGAAAGTGGATTTGTCAGTTGCTGATAGTATATCTTTGATACCGAGCACAACTTTCCCAATAACTTCTTTGAATTCTCTGCCCTTGGTTGATCCAAGGTGAGTGTTGGCTCCCATTGCTCCGATCGCCTTGGCCTTGTTCATATCATCAATTAATGATTTTATCGAAGCGGAAAAAAAGAATGGGTTGTCGCTGCCAAAGTTATTCAGGTAGATGCTGTGAATGATGATTGGGGAAATACTTGCAGATCTGTTTAGAATAATGAACCGGTCTATTTCCTGAGCAGGAATTGGTGATGGATTCCAGCGTTGAGGAGGATTAACAAAGATTTGCATGCACTCACATCCAATAGAAGAAGCCCTGTTTATGGCTTCTGAGAAAGGTTTTGCCGATGAAATGTGTGCGCCGATTTTCATAAAACTGCCTTTCTAAACTGAGAGTTTCCGCAGATAACTATGTTCATGGAATCTCCTAAAATCTATAGCAAAATTTTCTAGATCCATTATAGCATAATAGCCGTAGAGCAGGGGAGCAAGCTTAATCACCTTGGTTTGCCCTAGAAAAGCGACACCATATTGCGAGTGGATGTGGCCGCAAATGTGAACCAGGGGAGAGTCGGAAAATTTTCTTAAAGAAGGGGAGTGGTGATCATTTTTTTGGTAATTCAATATCCCTGGCGGCGGAACATGCGAAACGAAGACTGACCCACCAATGGAAGCTTGATCAATCATTGTTTCGCCAGAGTACTGCCCAGCCCACGAGGCTGGTGACCCCCCTACCCCGCAGAATTTTTTTTTGTTGGCCTCGACTACTCTACCCTCAAGAGATTTGTATTTGCCTTTTAAAATGTAATATCCCGGTCCGAAATCATTGTTCCCCGGAACCCATAATAAATTAGATTGAGTTTTTAAAAAAACATCAGCGAATGTTCGTGCGAATCCCATTGTCTCCCCCATATCAAGAAAGTCGCCCGCAAAAATGACGGTTTTAAGGTCTTCTGCCTCAATCAAACGATAGAGGTTATCGAGCTGCTTAAATGATTGGTGCAGGTCGGAGAAAAGAAGCGCTCTCATCCGGAGATCTCACCCCTAATAATCATAAAGCCTTTATTTGTTTGGATGTTCGTCAGAGTAAGATGATCAGGTAATTTCAATGAATTAGCAAAAAAAATACTGATCTCCCTTCCGATTTGTTCAGATATTTTTTGTGGCGCCACAATCCCCGCTGACTCTATGCTTGCAACTTTAAAATCCGGCTTTCCCGCCGAAACATTACCAACAATTTTTACTCTTACAGGCAAAGAAAGGAGATTATTTCCAGCTTTTCCATCGATATATATCCCGTCAGGCTCTATCGTTACTTTAGCATTTTTTAATGAAAGAGCGCTGCTCCGAATAGCATCAGTAAGGCCTTCCTCTGTTATCTTAATCTCTCCACTATTCCCTGTAGATGAATATTTTACTTCAAGTTTATCCCCGATCGTATCAACGGTTGAATTTTTATCTAGCTCATTCGCCAAAATACTTCGAAAGCTAACGGCGCCGAAAATGATTAGCGCAAGTAACAGTGCGCCGGCGGCAATGACAGAGTACAAAGATTTTTTATCAAAAATCAATTCGGTCCCCTGCCCCAAAAGATCTTGTTGAGCATCTTGTTTAGTCACTCTTCGTTTCCCCGTTTATGTTCCTCGATATAGCCCATTTTAGTTCATCGGAATCAAAAATATAATTTAGTAGAATATAAGCCAAGACTCCTGAGCCAGCCGAGACAAGTGTTTGAATGAAAATGCCGCTAAAACGATTCATATCAACCACGTTTGCCATCAAATGCATTACTGACCAAACTATAATTGCCATAACGAGTGATAGCAAAATGGTTTTTACTAATCCCAATATAAGATCTTTGGCTAACACCCTAGAATAACTTTGTTTAAGCAAAAGCAATAATAGTCCGGCATTTATGAAGTTGCCAATCGAAAATGCCAGAGCCAATCCCGCTACAGGGTATGCCTCAAATCGCTTTGAAAAAATAAAGGCTAGCCCCACACTGATCAGAACCGTAACGATTGATATGTACATTGGCGTCTTTGTGTTTTTAAGTGCATAGAATGCTCTCGATAAAAGCGGGATAATGCCTTGGGCGATTAGGGAAAGGGCGAAGAAACCCAATGTCATCGCTGTTAATTTGGTATCGTCCCAACCAAATTTACCTGAGCCTAAAATCAACCTGACTATCTGAGCACGCAATAAAATGAAGATTACTGTTGAAGGTATCAACAAAAAAGCGATCGAACGCAAGGCTCTGTTCAGATAAAAGGAAAACTTCGCCATATCACCGCGTGAGATTGTCTGAGCCAGGGTAGGAAAAACTGCAGTGGCAAATGATGTTCCAAGAATGACGGTAGGCACAGTTTGAATATTATTTGCTAGATTGAAAGCCGTTATTGAACCGCTTTTTAGAGATGAGGCTATGGCCGTGAAAACAAGGAGCATAATCTGCCCAGCGCCCATGCTTATTGTCCTCGGCAACATCAAGATAATAATCCTTCTGATTGCTTTGTCCTTGAAATCCAATACTGGCTTATATTTAAACCCAAGCCTTATTGCCGCTGGCAACTGGACCAAAGCATGAAGCATGGACCCCCCTACTACACAATAAACGACTCCTTTGAGTCCAAAGGTAGGTGCCAAGAACGCACCCACGATTATTGATGCATTATAGATCAATGGAGCAAGAGAATAGGCAAAGAACCTTTTATAGCAATTTAGCACTCCGCCTAAAATATAGGACAGTGAGAAGAAAACTGGGGTCAACATTAAAATTCTTGAGTATTTCACCACTTCGTTAAAACGCGTTTCATCGAAGCTCGGCACAACCATTTTTATTGCCATCGGCATCAGAAAATAAAGTGCGATCCCTGAAATCAATGTAAATACAAACGCGATATTAACTAAAAGATTCGTAACCCGCCACGCTTCACCATCTTCTTTTTTTGAAAGATAATCGGAAAAAACAGGGATAAATGCTGAGGTGATGGCGCCCAAAACCAGGAAGTTGAAAACAAGATCTGGTATTCGAAAAGAAGCATAATATATATCGAGATCAAACGTCGGGATATTTTTAGTTAGAAACCGGTCTCGGAGCAAGCCTAGGATGTTACTGAGAGTTAATGTGATAATCAAAAGGATGCTCGCGCCACGAATAGAATTCTCTTTCGAGAAAAGTTTGCTCAGTCTCTTCATTGTTTATTTTTTATTTTTCTCAGTTTTCTTAGGAAAAAACTTTTCAAACTCTGGCCCCTCGATTGTCTCTTGTTTCAGGAGTGTCTCGGCGAGCTGTTCAATATTGGCCTTATGGGTATGAATTATTGATTGAGCTTTTTTCTTACCCTCCTGAATAAAGCGGGTGACCTCTTCGTCAATGACCTTCGCGATCTCTTCGCTATAATTACGATGTTCGGTATAATCTTTCCCCAGGAAGGGCATTTCTTCCTTATGACCATAAATTTGCGGACCGAGTCTTTCGCTCATACCAAATTCTGTTACCATTTTTCTAGCAAGCATAGTCGCCCTTTTTAGATCATTTGAAGCACCTGTCGTCATATTGACAGACCCAAAGAACTCTTCTTCTGCAACACGCCCACCCATTAAGGATGAAATCTGATCTTCAAACTGACCCTTGGTTTGCAGGCGACGATCTTCCTGAGGCATATTCCAGGTGTAGCCAAGCGCCATGCCGCGGGAAATAATTGAGACTTTATGTACTGGATCAGCATTTGGCAAAAAATGACTTACGACAGCATGGCCTGCTTCGTGTATCGCTGTAATTCTTTTTTCCTTTTCGGAAAGCAACCTGGAACGTTTTTGAGGACCCATCATTACCTTTTCTATCGCTTCAGTAAAGTCCTCGTCAGAGATGGTTTTTTTATTTTCACGAGCAGCCATGATAGCAGCTTCATTTGTGATGTTGCGTAGATCTGCGCCCGAGAAACCAGGCGTAGCTCCTGCGACCTTATCCAGATTGACTTTCGTTTCCACCGGCTTATTTT
>Ga0247841_10004331_pt1 | contig 24588 bp, 25 predicted proteins | sample LaCruzMarch2015__2_FD_192410 | JGI IMG/M metagenome (GOLD analysis project Ga0247841, IMG submission 192410) | Freshwater microbial communities from meromictic Lake La Cruz, Castile-La Mancha, Spain - LaCruzMarch2015_18m | ecosystem: Environmental > Aquatic > Freshwater > Lake | place: Spain... | reverse complement strand
CACTCTTAAAGGCGCCCTGAAGCCCGCTATTGCCTCTTTTTGCCGGCGCCAATTCCTGCTGGAGGAATTTTTCATAAGATCGTGTCTGGATTTCAATTAAATTGGGAATATCCAGGAATTTCTTTACTCTGCCAAAATTCTTTCTAAAATCGCCCATAATTTCCTTAATAAAATGACTTATTAGAGATTATACCAAGTTGCTATCAAACATTATCCATACTTAGCTTCGCACTTAGGATAATTCGACTAGCGCTTCGAACTTCACTTCGTTCGTTTTCAGCGAGTCTCATTAAACGGTTGATTAACCGGGCATAACACCAAGTAAGCTTTCAAAAATTCATAGTTTATTTTTTGTAAGCAACTTGGTATTACGTTATTTAATCTCGACTGTTCCGCCAACTTCTTCAATCTTCTTCTTAATATCAGCGGCTTCATCTTTAGAAATGCTTTCTTTGATTGCCTGAGGCACACCCTCTACCAAATCTTTAGCTTCTTTAAGACCTAAGCTGGTAATGGCACGAACAACTTTAATAACCTGAATCTTTTCCGCTCCAAAACTTGTAAGAACGGCATTAAACTCAGTCTGTTCTTCTGCTGCCGCAGGAGCTCCACCGGCAACGGCTACCGCAGCCATCATCGGAGCGGCGGCGGAAACACCGAATTTTTCTTCCAATTCTTTGACCAGAGCTGAGAGCTCCAGTACCGTCATTGATTCAATAAATTTAACTACATCTTCTTTAGTAATTTGATTTGACATTTTTCTATCCCTCTCTGTATGTTTTATTAATTTAATGTATTTTTCTTTTCACAATACGCATTAAGGACTTGGACGAAGCTTCTCGGAACTCCACTTAAAACGGTAACAAACGACGTCGGCACCGCTGCCATCACTGAAACTAACTTGCCCAAAAGAACCTCTCTGCTGGGTAATTCAGCCAATGCGCTAATATCACTCCTGGTTAAAAGCTTGCCATCCAACACACCAATTTTAATCTCTAATTCCGGATTTTTTTTGGCGAAATCAATGAGTACTTTTGTTGGTCCCACGGGATCTTTATGGCTAAGTACAACAGCAACAGGCCACTTGAAATGATCCGCGAGAATGCTGAAATCGGTTTCTTTTGAAGCAATCCCCAAAAGAGTGTTTTTAACAACCTTTAATTCAGCATTGGATTTGCGCAGAGCAGTTCTTAACGCTTCCATCTTGGTGACGTTCATTCCGCTAAAGCTGGTTAAAACACCCAGCTTGGCTTCTTTGAGCTTCCCTTGAAGTTCGGATACAATTTGCTCTTTAGTTCTACGATCCAATTTATCAGCCTCCTTTCAAAAAAATTTAATTTACTGAGGCCGCAGATTTTAGCCACATACAGAAAAAAAACGGTAACATTGTCCATACCAAGTCCCGCTTTCCAAAAATCGCTACTTTTAAAAAAAATAAAGTAACTTTTTTCCTTCCACGAGTCTCGGCAGGCCGCCTTACGTTTAAACTTCCGTACCTGCTGTCTTCGACCTTCTACTACAAAACGCATCTAACCAACCCGCATTTATTTTATGATTTCTAAATGCAAACCGGTATCAGTATATCTATTTAAACATTCTTGATTCCGAGTGGATCAATCCTTACACCTGCACCCATAGTGCTGGAAAGAGCGATACTCTTAATATATATTCCCTTGCTTGATGCCGGTTTCAATTTGATAATTGTTTCCAGCAACGCGCTGACATTTTCACTTAATTTTTCGGCGCCAAAGGAAACCTTTCCCACCGGAGAGTGAACTATTCCCGCTTTTTCCACGCGGAACTCAACTTTACCCGCTTTAAGCTCTTTGACCGCGTTTGCTACTTCAAAAGTTACTGTTCCGACCTTGGGATTGGGCATAAGTCCTCGCGGGCCAAGAATCTTGGCGATTTTACCGACAGAACCCATCATATCAGGAGTAGCAATAACCCGGTCAAATTCCAGCCAACCGCCTTTAATCTTTTCAATAATGTCATCGCTGCCAACTAAATCCGCGCCGGCTTCCAGTGCTTCTTTTTCCTTATCACCTTTTGCAAATACTAAAACTCGCACTGTTTTCCCCAGGCCATTAGGCAAAACCACACTTCCGCGTACCATTTGATCGGCATGAGCAGGATTAACGCCCAAACGTACAGCGGCATCCACCGTTTCGTCGAATTTAACACCGGCCATTGACACAACCATTTCTGATGCCTCTTTAAGCGTATAGCGCTTATTTGGCTCAACTTTCGCTTTTGCTGCTAAAATACGTTTCCCTCGTCTTAACATGATCAAACCTCGTCTTTATTAACCTGCAATTTCAATTCCCATTGACCTTGCCGTACCGGCAATTATCTTTATTGCACCTTCAATATCCACCGCGTTCAAATCGTTAAATTTCAACTCGGCAATTTCCTTGACTTGCTTAGATGTGACCGTTCCCACTTTTTCTCTTTTGGGGTCAGCGGCACCTTTGGCAACTTTTGCCGCCTGCTTGAGCAATACTGATGCCGGCGGCGTTTTGGTAATAAAAGTAAATGATCTATCCGCATAGACAGTAATTAATACAGGAATTATCGTCCCCTCTTGATTTTGCGTCAAAGCGTTATACGCCTTGCAAAATTCCATAATATTAACGCCGTGCTGTCCTAATGCCGGACCGATGGGAGGCGAAGGAGTTGCCTTCCCCGCCTTAATCTGCAATTTAATGTTCGCGATAACTTTTTTTGCCATAATGATCACCCTGATCTAAAATTTTTTTAAGGCTTTCTTACTCAAGCCTGGAATCCCTTATCCCTGCGTTACCTGAATGAAGTCCAATTCAACCGGTGTTGGCCTTCCAAAAATACTTACAATGACCCTCAACTTGCTTTTTTCCGGTTTTATCTCATCAATAACACCATCAAAGTTAGTAAAAGGCCCATCAATAATTTTTACATGATCGCCTACATCGAATTTAAATTTAGGTTTGGGCTTTAAAGTTCCTTCATCAATTCTCGCTTTTAAATGCTCAACATCCTTGTCCGGTATTGGAGAGGGCTTATCTTTACTGCCGATAAAACCAGTTACCTTGGGCGTATTCTTTACAATATGCCAGGTTTCATCGCTCATTTCCATGCGAACCAGAATATACCCGGGGAAAAATTTCCGTTTGGAAGTTTTCTTTTCCCCCGCAATCAATTCAATAACATCTTCTTCAGGAATAAGAATATCGGAAAAGAATTCCTGAGCACCTTCAAGCTCAATTCTTTCCTGCAGACTCATTTTTACCTTGTTCTCAAATCCCGAGTAGGTATGAACAACGTACCATCTTAAAGCCATTTTATTAACCTAAAATAAATTTGACTAACCTTGCAAGAACATAATCAATTATGCCCAGATAAATCGCGATAATAAAAACGATAACTATAACAACCGTCGTGGAAGCCAATGCCTGCTTTGGGGTTGGCCAAGTAACTCTTTTTAATTCCATTTTCGCTTCACTAAGAAATCGAATTATTTTTTGAAATACTAATTTAACTTTTTCCATAACGTCAACCCTTCTTGCGTAAAAAACTGGCAGGCCAGGAGGGACTTGAACCCCCAGCATCCGGATTTGGAGTCCGGCGCTCTATCCATTAGAGCTACTGGCCTAGACCAATTTTAGCTACTTGGTTTCTCTATGTAATTTATGACCACGGCAAAACTTACAGTACTTTTTCATTTCCAGACGGTTTTGCATGGTGCGTTTATTTTTTGTTGTTGTGTAATTTCTTTGCTTGCATTCCGTACAAGCTAAAATAATATTGTTCCGCATAATTCTCCCTTAACTGGAGCCCACGACCAGGATTGAACTGGTGACCTCATCCTTACCAAGGATGTGCTCTACCAACTGAGCTACGTGGGCACGATCTATGATGCCAATTTTTTAAAAATCCAACAAACAAAACAACTAAAAAACATTGGAGCGGGAAACGGGATTCGAACCCGCGACCCTCAGCTTGGAAGGCTGACGCTCTAGCCCCTGAGCTACTCCCGCTTATTACTAAATATTCAAAAACTCTGGTGGAGGGGGGAGGGTTCGAACCTCCGTAGGCTTCGCCGGCAGATTTACAGTCTGCTCCCTTTAGCCGCTCGGGAACCCCTCCAGTTTTACATTACCAAACTGGAGCTGGCGATGGGACTTGAACCCGCAACCTGCTGATTACAAATCAGCTGCTCTGCCGATTGAGCTACGCCAGCAAATCCTATTCTTAATTTACCTTTTAATATCAGGTACTTATAATTTTAAGCGCAAAAAAACAATTGCGCACCCCTGCGCGAATTGCCGACTCTAATTTTTATGATTGTATTTGTCAAGTAAATTTTTAATTTATTTTGCAAAAAAGGCAAATATGATCAGAAAGAAACAAGATCAGCGTCATTATTATTATTCGGGGGAGGTTTAGGATCTTCTCTGATGATTTTGTAGCGAACGAGCAGCGGCGATTCCGGCCGAATTTCAATCTGTCTTATTTTTTCTACATTTTCTACAAGGACTTTTAGAGAGTGAGTTCCCGCAATGAGTTTTTTCATATGTTGGCCGGACGACTCAACCTCCATGTCATCAATAAATACCTTAAGTTGCGGCAAATTAATAGAAGGGTTATCGGAAAAAGATTCCACCAGCAGTGACCCGCGCAGCACGATCTTTGTTCGCTTATGTTGACCTTCCCTTATATCGACCATGACACTATGCATATAATTTGTGCCTGGAAGAAACAGGGAGATCATGTGCCTGCCTTCGGTAAGCTCCAGTAAACAGTTGGATAATTGACCGGTAGGAACACCATCGACGGATACTTCCGCGTTTTCCGGATCGGATGAAATTTCGATTGTTCCTGTTTTAATCACTGGTTTTTTGTTGCCATTGACGGAAACAAATTTCATGCCGCTAATCGTATCGTAGCTTGGTATTGCAAACAGTACCGGTTGGTGCCGGGAAGAAAGCGAAACTCCCTCTACCTTCACCTGATCAAAGAGTTTAGTTACATTAGTGTACATGCCGGTAACCGTTATTTCACTTTTGCCCGAATCATCTGTGTTCTTCCGCACAGTATTGATATATTCAAAAATGCAATAGCTCAACGCGCCGTGCTTAAGTTCAGAATATTCCGCCGACGGCTGGTTTTCATTGCTGGAGGCTAGAAAGGCAATTCTTGTTTGGCTGAGATCATCGGTGGTTTTTCTCTGCATAATCACCACACCCCTTTGTCCGCCGCTCCCTTCCCCCAACTCAACGTTGAAGCCCAAATTATCGGCAAACAGCGCGCCGAAGTTTTTGGCCCCGCTATAGCAGGAATCCAGAATCAAAACAATTTCCTTGGCCTGGAGATCAGAAAGCTGTTTGATCAACCATGCTTTGTTGATGAATGTCTCGTTATTGACCAACCCACCGGACTCTTTAAAAAAGGCACTTTTCCCATTATCATCAATTATCTGGGCATCGAAGGGCGCCAGAAATGCGTTGCTTGTGTTTGATTTAATATTGGGGGGCAGACCATGCCCGGCAAACATAAAAATTACATGATCCAGCGGTTCTTTATGACTCTGCCTGACTATATCCTTTATGGCTTTCATAATCCGTTGTTTGGTGGCCTCCTGATTAAGCAACATAACGATATCCGCTGAATTATATCCGGCATAATTGGTCAGCATTGTGTGTAACATCCGGACATCCTCGTCGGCGAAGGCCAGACCGCCGATTTTGTCGTATTGGCTGATGCCAATCAGAATGGCTTTATTGTTGTTTTGGGCAAAGGAAATCGGGCACAGGCAGAATAATCCTATGATCAGTAAAAAGAAATATGTGGAAATTATCTTCATCATCTTTAATCTTTGCTTGCGGATTGTTCGGGGAATAGTCCCTGCAACCATTTTGTGGACTACAACTATGTAGGGCGCGCTCCCTGAACGCGCCGCTTCGATGATTATACCTCAAAGGCAACCGCGCCAATTACCGGCACGGCAGGCCTGAGATATATTTTTCTTTCCAACCAAATTAAAACTTATATGTATAACCCAGCATAGCAAAGCCACCTAATTTCCAACTGTTACCCGCCTCGTTATATCCAGCGCGTAACGATTGATATTTACCACCAACTTGCAAGTTCAGCCCCTTCCAGATATTCCAGTAGCCTGTTGCCACCGCGCCGAAACCAACATTGTCGATAAATTTAGAGGACTGGGACCAAGTAGCTCCGTCATCTCTGGTTCTGTATGCCCAGGAATAAAGGATCCGGCCCTCGAGCCGCATACCGATAGATTTGTTAAAGGGAATGATTGCGCCCAGACCAAACAACGGTGATTTATATGTCCTCGTATCTTTGGTCACCTGCCTAGAGTTAATAGGGGAGTCCCAGTACTGTCCAGCATTTAAAGTTTCCTCATCGTCCTTAATTGTATGATTATAGCCTACCAAAACATAAGGATTAAAATGCGGGCTCGCCTTGAACAGCCATCGCGCCGTTATTTCATGCTCGGTTTGGTTCGACTTCAGTTCAGACGTTCTAGTAGCATCATCGGCAAATGTTAAATCACATTTAAAATTGCCTTTGCGAAAGGAATACGAAATTGTAAGATTATCATAACCTAAAGTAATCGTACCACCCGGCATGACGCCATGCATAGTACCCTCAGAGTCTATATGCCCTCCATCCCACCGATTAAACTTATTGTAAACATACCAAAACTCGCCGCTGAGGCCGATAAGCCATTTCTTGGGCTGAGCAACCGTGGGATCACTTAAAACTATTGCTTCTTCAATAACCCTTGTTTCCTCCTGGATAACAGGTTGCTCAGAAGTAATGGGTTTATCCTGAGCAAACACATTAGCTGCAAACAAAGCGAAAAACAACAAGCCGCTTAAAACAATCAAGATACTTTTTCTTTTCATGACGAACTCCTTTCTTCATTAGGGTTTTTTATGTCAAACAATTATTGCGTAGTGTCTAAAATTCTACACCTTGTCTAGCCGATGTCAAGAAAAAAATAAACAGGAAAAGTAGCCTTCTAATCAGCATCGCTGAAATAGTCGGCGGAAAAGATGTAAATTTCTGTTTCTTGATCCCGCCAGGCGGAAGGTTGCAGGCCGGCTTTGCCGCAAGTTTCTTTTAAGAAAGTTTCCCTGTCCCACCCGTACTCACTTGCTACCTGAGGCAAAAGCAAGCCGGAATTGTTGCCACAAGCAATGTATAAGCCGTGCTTTCCTACTTGAATTTCGGTGATGTCTTTGACACGTCGCAAGGGGCTCAGCACGGATATTTCAAAAGTCAGTTCCTTTAGCTCTTCAGGCTTTAAAGAAGGAAAGCGCGGATCATGGAATGCCGCGGCCAGCGCCATTTCCTGTACTGTTTCCCAAAGTGGCTGAACTGCCTTAATATATCCAATGCAGCCACGCAGCTGGCCGCGCTTTTTTAAAGTAACAAAAGCGCCTCTTTCCTCTTTGAGAGTTGCCGAATCAACTGTAAAATTTGGCATTTCCTTGTTGTTCACCTTAGCCGCGATTGTTTTTTTTGCCATATCGAGCAGAGAATCTTTTTCCTTTTTGGTCAATTCCATCTCAGTTTCTCCTTTGTCTTTCTTACGATCACGGTTTGCGGGATCACAAATATATTGCTGCCGCGTAACCGACAACAGAACTCTTATCGCCGGTTACATCCCCGGAGTTGGCATATTTTAAAACCCGCGCCTCAGTTGCCCCCATCCTGGAAGCCACAAGCATAGCCACCGCCATGGGACCGCCGCCACAAGCTTCAGTAGCGCCACTGGCTAAACTATCGAGCAATCCTGCCGCATCGCTATCTTTCAAGTGCCGCAGCGCGACACCATCGAGCATAGCCGCTTTATTATAGCTGTGAAAATGAGATAGATCGGAACTGCCCACAATCAGTATTTTTCTGCCTTGCGCGGAGGCATATATCGCCCGGGCCAGCTCCTGACAGGTATCGGCTCTCTGATCTCCCATAACCAAAGGAACGAATGAAAAATCACCCAAGACATACTGCAAAAAGGGAAGTTGTATTTCTATGGAATGTTCCTGCAAATGCGCCGCCGGAATATCAGAGACAAGTTCACTGTTTTTCTTAATCTGTCTGGCCAATTCTTTATCAACAGGCACAATCCCCAACGGCGTTTCATAACCGCCACTGCCGAAAATAGAAATCCCGGAAAAGGCCGCGCGGTGGCTGGGCCCTACAACTATAACAGCGTCATAATTGTTGCCGCAAACGCTCTTGTAGGCATAGGCCGCGACCTGCCCGGAATAAGTATAGCCGGCATGCGGGGCAATGATGGCCACAACAACACCCGCTGATTCTGTATCGGGAACTGAATTTAAAAAATCACCAATATCTCTTCTTAAGACAGAAGGATCTCCGGGATACCAGGAACCGGCTATTACTGATTTTCTCAAAGCATCCATATTTCCACCGAATGTCTATTTTCTCCTATTTTGTCATTCCCGCCTGCGAGACTGTGTCGCAATAGCAAATGATGCTTGTGCTTGATGTCCCCCGCTAGCGGGGGTTAGGGGGTGGAAGTTTTAATGTAGCGTGACATTAAATAGTTGCAAATTGGGAGTCTTTTTTCCACCTCCGTCACTGCGTGACACCTCCGCCAGCGGAGGACACGGGATGACATTCTTTGCTATTGCGACACAGTCTCTGCGCGGGAATGACAGCGTTGGGACTTTTTACGAAACCGTCATATATAGATTAACTATCCATTTTAGGTATAGGAACTTTGATGAATTGAACGCCTTCTTCCCTTAAACTGGCTTCTTCCTGCGGTGTGGTTGTCCCCTTGATGTTGCGTTTTTCTTCATCTCCGCTATGAATCTTCAGCGCAACGTCGGCAAATTTATTGCCCACATCCTCAAAATTATTTTCAATAAAATGATGCAGCATTTGCATTGCTTTTGCGACAGATAGTTCTTTGCCCGGAATATTGTCCGCTTTTCGCGACTCTTTCCCCATAATCGTCAGAGAAGAAGGAATTATTTCAACCTGCGAACTATTGCATACGGGACAGGAAATAAGCCTCTGCGAATTTTGCGAAATCCACGCCTGCCGGTCTTTAAACCAGCCTTCAAATTTATGACCTTTTTCACATTTTATATCGTAAATAATCACTCAATTCGCACCCTTTAAAAGATATTTTATTGTCCTAATATGCTCTTCAATAAAAATAGTGGACATTTGGAAGTAAATTATATAATGTCCCTGACCGTGTCGGGATGTGGCCCAGCTTGGTAGGGCACTGCGTTCGGGACGCAGGAGTCGCGCGTTCAAATCGCGCCATCCCGACCATTTTAATGAGACTCAAATTTCACAAACGCTAGTGCAGCGAAATTTGCAAGTCGAATTATCCAATAGCCTTTGGCTATTGGATACATGCCCGCGCTCATATTTGAACTTGCTATAATGTTTATCAACCAACGACCCGGCATACGCCGGGCAAGTTCAGCCAAAAAAGTTGCCAACTGCTATCAGCCAACGACTGATGCCATCTTAAATATCGGCAAGTACATCGCGATTATCATGCCGCCAACTACTCCACCCAAAAAAACCATCATCACCGGTTCCAGCAGAGCTGTCATGGCATCAACCGCAGAATCAACTTCATCATCGTAAAAGTCAGCAATCTTACTGAGCATTGTATCAAGAGCGCCGGTTGCCTCCCCCACTGCAATCATTTGCACAACCATTGATGGGAATATTCCCGTCTCTGCCAGTGGCTCGGCAATAGTTCTTCCCTCACTGATGCTTTGACGTGTTTTTAATAAAGCCTTTTCAACAACTTTGTTGCCTGATGTTTTGCTGACGATGTTCAAGCCTTCCATAATGGGCACGCCGGAACTCATCATTGTAGATAGGGTACGCGAAAATTTGGCTACCGCCACTTTTTTCAAAAGCGGACCGAATACCGGAGCTTTCAGAACAAGTGTATCCACCAGAAAACGCCCCTTCTCCGTTTTATAAAAACGATTAAAGCCGATATAGACAATAACCATAATAGCAATTATGAATAAAAAATAACTTTGAGCAAAATCACTTGCTGCAATCAACATCGCTGTTGGCCCGGGAAGCTGTCCACCCATGCCTTCAAACATTTTTTGAAATACGGGGATAACCTTGAGCAGCAACAGGGCAACTACGCCAAACGAAATAAACAGAACAGCAAGAGGATAAGTCATCGCACCCTTTACGCGCTTTTTTAGCTTCATCGCCTTTTCCAAATAATCGGAAAGACGTCCCAGAATAATATCCAGCATTCCACCTGCTTCGCCGGCGGCAATTAAATTTACGAAAAGATCGTCAAATATCTTGGGGTATTTTTTTAAAGCATCGGTCAAACTGGTGCCACCTTCTATATCGTCCTTGATGGACTTAATAATTTTGGCAAATATTTTGTTTTGCTCCTGCTGCGCTAATAGCTCTAAACATTGAATCAGGGGAAGACCGGCATTAATCATAGTGGAGAAGATTCGACAGAAAACTACAATGCTCTTTTCATTAACTCCCCCCTGCAGGAAAGGTAAATACTCCATAAGATCTTTTGGCTTTTTCTTAACCGTGATGGACTTAAAACCCTGCCTCCGTAATAAACCGCGAACAGCAACTTCATCAACTGCTTCCATCTCCCCTTTTTTTGGCTCGTCTTTTTTTGTTGTCCCTTCCCAAATAAAAACTGGCATATTTGAAAATCCTTTCTTTTATGGGGTGATTTACATTAAACTATCTTCAATGTAAGTTCAACACGTTTATACCAACTTTTTTTTCATGGCTCGCTTACAGAAAATCTCATATTGAATGATGCCTGCTGCCACGGAAACGTTAAAGGAATCAAAGTTTCCCGCCATAGGAATAGTCAGCAAAAAATCACATTTCTTTTTAATCAGCGGTCGAATGCCTTTTGCCTCTCCCCCCAATACTAAAACCACAGGACAATTAAAATCCATTTCCTGCAAATTAGTCCCGGCGTGGGTTTCCGCGCCAAAAATCCAAAAACCTTTGTCTTTTAAAAAATCAATTGTTTGCGATAAATTAGTTACGCGGGCGACAGGTAATTGCCCGGCGCTACCGGCGGACGCCTTAATAACCGCCGCCGTTACAGGAGCGGCGCGGTCTGTCGGAATGACAACACCATTGGCGCCTAAACAATGGGCCGTGCGGATTATTGATCCCAGATTCTGTGGATCCATAATGCTGTCCAGAATTAAAATCAGATCGAAATTAAAAGATTTGCTACGGTTTTTTATCAGAGCTTCTAAATCCGCGTAAGCAAAGGCCTGACGCAGACCTATAACGCCTTGATGATCCAGCCTTCCGGCCAATTCATCCAGACGCTTACGCGCGCTGAATTCCACCGGGATTTTTTTTTGCCGGGCAATCTCGATTATTTCCGCAACAACAGAACCACCTCTGCCTGCGGCAATAATGATCTTTCCCAATCCTGAATCTTTTTGACTAAGTAGAACTTTGACAGGATTTATGCCGTAAATTGCCTCCATGCTCCGCTTTCCACTTATACCTGGTACCAAGTTGATTTCAAACATTAAAGGGTTGACTTACCGGGCATAATACCAAGTTGCTTTCAAAAATTTATATTTTTTTGAAAGCAACATGGTATGAAGATTTGACTATTCGAGGTATTCGTCATCACCAATAAACTCGGCACTATCCGGAATAGGTTTAAAATCTTCTTTTGATCCTTCTAAATATTCGGGATGAGCGTAGACGACCTTTCCTGCTGCTATTTCACGCAGAGACAAAACTATTTCTCTGTTTTTGCTCTCCAAGAGCGGCTTTGAACCTTTGAGTAACTGGCGCGCGCGTTTTGATGCCAGCGATACCAACCCGAAACGGGTTCTAGCTACCAACAAAGAATCTTCTACTGTAATTCTTGCCATTTATTTACAACCTCCTGAAACTATATATTATTTTTTTATATATTCCTTGATCTTATCTTTTAATCTGTTCCTTTTGCATTTTTCAGCCATATATATTGCCACCAATTGACTGGCCGCTGTTTCCAGATCTTCATTAAAAATTATGTAGTCATACCATGAAATTTCTTTTAATTCACTCTCTGCCTGCGCAAATCTGGTTTTTATTGCCTCATCTGTCTCATGGCCACGTTTTTCCAGTCTTTTTAAAAGCTCAGAGCGCGAAGGAGGAAGAACAAAAACAAAGATGCCTTTTTTAAACTTTTGCTTTATTTTTTTCGCGCCCCGCGGCTCAATATCCAGCAACAAATCTTTACCTTTTTCGGAAAATTCTTCCAGAGCTTTTATGGAAGTGCCGTAGAGGTGACCATAGTTTTCTATCCACTCAACAAATTCATTTTGATCTATACGCCTCTGAAATTCATCGCGGGAAATGAAGTAATAATCCTTCCCGTCTATTTCATCAGGTCGCGGCTCTCTGGATGTGTGGGACACTGAAAATTTTATTTCCGGGCATGCCGTAAGCAAACGCTTACAGATGCTGCTTTTCCCCGTGCCCGACGGCGCCGAAACAACGATAAATAATCCTTTTTCTGCCATCATTTCTACTCTATATTCTGTGCCTGTTCCCGCAATTTACCCAGCTCACTCTTGGCCTCTATTACAAGCCTCGCAATTTCCGCGTTATTACTTTTGGAGCCGATCGTGTTAATTTCACGATTCATTTCCTGCAAAAGAAAATCTATTTTCCTGCCTTCAGCATCCTCACTTTGCAGCAGGGCTTCAAATTGACTGATGTGGCTCTGCATCCGCACTATTTCTTCGGTAATATCACACCTGTCCGCCATGATCGCAACTTCCTGCGCTAAACGGGCATCGTCTAGCGCGTATCCGGCTGTGAGCTCCTTAACCCTCTCGACCAGTCGCTTTTGGTAGTCAAGCACAACCTCCGGCGCGCGCATCCTGATCGTTTCCATAATTGCGGCAATCTCTTGAAGCCTCATATTCATGTCGGAATACAAAGCAATTCCTTCGTCCTGCCGCATATTGCCCAGCATCAACAATGCTTCTTGCAGAGTTTTTTCCACCTCATCCAAAAACTCCGGGCTTAAACCGGTTTCCGAAGGCGGCGTGAAAATATCACGAAAACCGGTTAGAGATCTTAATGTGACCTGCTCCTGCAAATGGAATTCGGCGATGAGACGGTTTAAAACATCAAAATAATTACGGGCAATATCCAGATTTAAATTTACTTTGGAAGTATCGGCACCTGCGCCTTCCAGCCTTATGGACACATCAATGCGGCCGCGTTTGAACCTTTCCCCGATTTTCTTTTTATACTCCATTTCCAGCGGGAATAGTGCCGAAGGCGTGCGCATTGCTATTTCCAAAAAACGATGATTGACAGACTTGGCTTCCACAACAATATTGCGTCCATCTAACAGCGTTTCCACACGTCCATAACCAGTCATGCTTTTAATCATTTATTCACCAGATTTTATTTTTAACTGTGATAAATATTTCTCCCGAATCCTGCTAAGCATCAAAAGCTGCTTTTCATCGGCATAATCGGGATAAGTCCAGGGCAGCGCGCAAAATTTCTTTCCCTGGTAAAATAAAGTCAAATCCGCGTAAATGCCATCGCGTAAATAAGGCCGATGGGCGTAGCCTTTGCCGGTTGCTAAAATCAACTGAGCTTTGGCCAAATAACCGGGATCAATATTTACCTGACGACTGCCGCTTAAAGTTGATTTCTCCTCGATCTCATTTGTTGCCAGTTTTATATCAGGCAATATCTCCGGCCGAACCAGTTTCTCCATCGAAAGAAAACACCGGACGAGCGCCGCACCCATTTCCGGGCTGTAGTAATCCGTATAATCAAAAGACATCTGCTCGCTTACAAAATCGGCCTGGCCGTATAAAGCAGACAGCTCGCTTATTGTCTCATTTAATAGTTCTGCTGTTACTGCTAAAACGCTAAAAAACAGTTTTACCGGTTCAGCCGCATTGGGTTTACTCATAATACTTCTTCTAATTCTTTCTGCGAAACTGTAGCCGTACCGACTTTACCCACAACAATTCCTGCCGCGTGATTGGCCAGACACGTTGCCTCGGTCAAAGAAGCGCGCGCGGCAAGAGCAAGTGCCAGCACTCCGATCACTGTATCGCCCGCGCCGGTCACATCATAAATCTCTTTAGCCTGTGCCGGAAAATAGGTGTGATTGATTACTCGTTTCTTTTCAAACAGACTCATCCCCTCTTCACCACGCGTTACCAGCAAGGCCTTAAAATCAAATTTGTTCAAAAGCTTTTCGCCCAACTGCATCAGATCATCAGAATTGTTAATTTCCATACCGGCAGCACGCTGCGCCTCATGGTGGTTGGGAGTAATCACATGCACCCCCTGATAGATGGAAAAATCGCTTTGCTTGGGGTCAAGACAAATGAATATATTGGAATCTTTAACGATACTTTTTATGCCTTCAATCAATTCTTTAGAAATCACGCCTTTGCTGTAATCGGAAACGACAATTGCCCCGATTTTATTACGCAGAGACTTAACATAATCCAGAATTTTTTGAGTGCTGGCTTGGGGAATTGGTTGTCTGCTTTCCTGATCAAAACGCACCACCTGCTGGCCGTGGGCGACTACTCTAGTTTTGAGCGTTGTCGGACGCCCCTTTTCCACAACAATACCTGCTGTATCAATTTTGCGGGAGCGCAAGTCAATAATCAAGCCCTGTCCGATACTGTCCGCACCGATAACACCTGTAACATAAACTTTACCACCCATCGCGTAAATACTGTTAAGAACGTTGGCACAGCCACCCAGCAAAATACTGTCTTTCTGAACATCGACCACCGGCACGGGCGCTTCCGGAGAAATGCGGGACACTCTTCCCCAAATGAAATGATCAACCATCACATCGCCAATCACAAGCACACCGGATTGGGGAAACTGAGAAATTATTTCCAATGCTCTTTTTTTAGATAAAATTCTGTGCACCGTTCTATAGAAACCTCTAAGTTATTTCAAGGGTATGAACCACAAAGCAAACTGCTGGGTATAATACCCTCCGCTTCGCGGGATTGTTCAACTTACCAATTCCGCTGCGCTTCGCTTTCGGAATTGGAGTTTCACAATAAATTAAAAAAGCGCTAAGAGCGCTCTGATACAAATTTGAAGGGACTCTATTACCAAGTCCTGAATTTGTCAAACATTTTTTGCAGACAAAGCATATCGGCTTTTAGTAACAGTATAATATTGATAGTGGATACAGCGGGATTGAACCACACACAATTCTTGACCAGATTGCAAATCTCCATTATGCTTTGCAAAAAAGGACTACACATGCTCAATATTGAACAATTTCGGTATGGTGATAATTTAGGCTATCTCATCTTTGGTAAAGCAGAAGCGATGGCGATTGATGGCGGCGCATGGCAGGAAATACTATCCTTCCTGGAAAAATATAATCTTGCTCTCAAGGTTGTAACCAATACGCATCAGCATTACGATCACACATCAGGAAACGATCAACTGCTGAGGAAAACAAAGGCAAAGTTCTTAAACGCCTCAACTCTCGCTGACAATCAGGAAATTATTATTGATGGCGAAGCGGTTGTTGTTTACCTGACCCCAGGACACACAAACAACTCAATCTGTTTTCACACGGGCAATATTCTGGTCACCGGCGATACCCTCTTTAACGCAACGATAGGTAATTGTTTTTCCGGCGATCAGAAAAGTTTCTATCAATCGATCAAACGCCTGATGTCCCTACCGGATGAGACGAAAATTTATGCCGGCCATGATTATATCCACGATTCTCTGGCTTTTGCCAGGCATCTGGAACCGGACAACAAGGAAATTGACCGTTTCTGGAATTCTTACGATCCTGATCATGTTCACTCGACTCTTGCCGATGAACGCCAGATCAATCCTTACTTGCGATTCAATGAAGAACCGATTATTCATCTGATCAAAGCAGACAATCTTGCTCATGCCACAGAATGGGAGCGGTGGTCATCATTGATGTCTATTGACAGTATATAGTATTCGATCTTTCTTCCCGGATAGAGCGCCTCCATTATCTTTGTGTAGCGCTTAAGCTGTTCATCGTATTTTTGCCTGAGCCCCCGCATTGAACCCGATTTATAATCAATGATCGTGATAAGATTATCAGAGACGATCATTCTATCCACTATACCAAAATTATTTTTATCCGATATCTGCTGCTCTGCATAAAGTTTCCCCTGCCTGAACATTATTGCAGAAGCATCCTTCCTTTCGATAAAGCGAATCGCCGCGCCATATTCTTCATCGTTTAGCTCTCCTGCAGGCGGAATTTCAGTCTGATTGACAACTTTCGCCAGCCAGCGGTGAAGCCTTTCACCGCGCATAATACCAGCCTTAATATAGGCAGATATAAGTGTCGGATCAATCTCTCCATACTTATCAGGTTCATCATTATACTTTTCGGGCACAGCAAGTATTGTACTTGTTTCTGGCTTTTTTGCCGGGCCGGATGATGTGCAAATTTCCTTTTTAAAGCCATCAGGAGCGAAGCGCGAAAATGTATTCAGCACTGCCTGATGGACAGGCTTGTAGTTTTCATCCTTTTTTGTCGGTAGAAAAACTGTCAGTGTTTGAACCGCCCTTGTCGCGGCAACGTAGAAAACATTGGCCTTCTCACGGCGCATCCGCGTCAGATTTGCTTCACGATTTTTCGCAATATCTTTGGCAATGGCCGAATCGCTGGCTTCCAGTAATTTAAACTCATTACTTGTAAATTGCAGATGACATTTCTCCGAGGCCAGATAGATTGGCGACTCTTTTTCGTCTTCGCTCCAGAAAATAAAAACATGCTTAAACTGAAGGCCTTTTGTCCCGTGGATAGTATCAACCTTAATATTTCCCCGATTCTCAGCCTCAGGCACCTTCACACTAAACCGTATATTGAACATCCGTACAAGAAAACCGTCCGCGTCAGCGCCACCTTCAGTAAAGAATGACTGCGCCTCATCCTGCCATATATCAAGTATTGTTGCCGGTAGTTTCCCGCGCAAAAGCTCAATTGCGCAACTTACCGCCATGATCCCGAAAGGCTGGGGGAATTTTTGGGCAAACTCCGTTTTGATGGTTTCTGCATTCCCGAACATCTCATTCCATAACGGCGACTGAACAGCTATTTTAGCAAATGGTGTGTCACTCTCTTTTGACAGAACGCCAGCGATGAAAAGCATTACCGCGACGCCTTCTTTTGTCGAAAGAAGCTGCCGGCCTTTAACTTCTGATACAACGATTCCTGCCTTTACTACCTCAGATGCTATCTTTTGAACATGGTTGTTGGTGGCCGTAAGTACCGCCATATCTCCCCACTGACAACCGTATTCCGACTTTTTTGCGCTCAGAACTTCAAGTACAGCGGGATAGAAATTCTCTTCCGAATTGCCCTCTTTTTTAAGCTCGACAAGGCTTACCTCTGTAGCACCATCAAAACCGTCCGTTTTTTCCGGCGGCCTCTGCGTCTCCTTTTTTTCTTTACCGGTAAAAAGGTTTTCTACAATCTCATTATAAAAAGAAATAAGAAGCGGTGTGCTTCGAAAGTTATATAAAAGCGAACTTTCAGTTATCGCGCCGCTTTCTATATAGTTTCCAATAGCATCTTCCAGCGCGTCGCGGTTTGCTCCACGCCATCCGTAGATCATCTGTTTCCAGTCGCCCACAGCAAAGAAAGATCTTTCACCGCGTTCGCCATGACCGGATAAAATCTCGTCAATAAGTGGAAACAGGATTGCAATATCGTTAGTAGAGGTATCCTGAAACTCGTCAATCAAAAGATGCTCCGTGCGGTCCAGCCCAAGGGAGAAGTAATTGCTCATCAGCTTCGGCCTTTCGCCAGGTTCGCTGCCGTCCAAAGCAAGGAGATGCTTGCGTACATCGGAGAAAAATATTAACCCCTTCTCCTTCTTCACAGCATCTGCCGCTTTAAGATATATCTCGCAAAGAAAGGCAACTGCAAGCTCACGAAGCAGCGCCTTGTTTATTGACAGCTTCTCGGCCGTCTTTCTGAAATCTTTGAAAATATTGTTAAGATCGGAATATGGGCTCTTATCCCACACTATGTTCTTGCCGAGGCTCGTATAATTTTCCAGATCAGCATGGGTGGCGACTGTTTTTGAAATAAAATTGTCGTAATCAGCCAGCGCATTTATAACCCTGTTTCGAACATGACCGGCAGGGAAATGTTCCGACAAATTGTTTGCCTTTTCGCTGAGAGCACCGAGCATCCCGGTTAATTTGACATTCTCATTCATAATATTCTCAAGGTCTTCGAGCCTGTCCATATCCGCAAGACAACGCGCGATAGTTTGTTCATCGGCAAGTGGACCCCACAACGTATCAATGTCTGTTCTTAATATCCTGGCGGCTACTATCAGCTTATTTCCTTTGCCGCTTTGCATTACGCCGTCGCGAAAAAGGTTTTCTATCTCACCTGCTAATTCCATCTGCGCCTTTTCGTCCGCAAGCTTAGGCGCATAACCGGATGCGGCAAAAAGCCTGTAAAAAAATGAATCAATCGTTGCATACCCGACGCGACCCGCCTCCATAATAAGTCGCAGCCTCTCCAATAAGAGCATATCTCTTTTTGAAGCTATCTTATCCATGATACGGGAGCGCATCTCCGCCGTGGCTGCACGGGTAAATGTCAGGGCGGTAATGAATTTTCTACCGTCAAATATTCTGCTAAACACCTCACCTGTGAGCCTTGTTGTTTTTCCCGAACCCGCCGAAGCTTTCAGAAGAATACTTTCCATTAGTTATTCCCCCTTAGAGCCTTGTAATAAGGCTCCCTTCCGCATAATGCCTGAAACAGGCAGTACTGGCACTCCTGACAGTTCCAATCAGGAAGCAGTTCTATGCCACCAATGATTTCATCAAGGCGCTCCTTAATCGCCACCATAAGTTCATCCGCCGTGACACTTAGCTCCTGCGGAAGCAGCATAACCCGATCTTTAGAGGATTCTTTCAGGAAATAAAAGCGCGCACCTTCCACTCCTTTTATAAAGTGCTGATAGATAAGAAGCTGTACCACAGGGTGCAAAATACCTTTTTCTTTAAAGCGCGCAAGCACGGTTGCTCTTTCTGATGTCTTATACTTGCTTTTATTTTTTGAATACTTAAAATCAATAACCTCGGTTCGCCCCGATATCTTTGCCAGCCTGTCTATCCGCCCGGTTATCTTATAACACCCCCCGATCGTACCGCTGAATTTTTCCTCGCACGATATCGCATTATCAGCAAAGACTAAGCCTTCACTTGATTCTTTTTCGTCTGCATATATTTCCTGCAATAAGATTTTTGCGTTGAGCATGTAGATATTTATGCCCTCAATATCTCTTACCCCGGCGTTTTCTTCACTTACCCATAGTTCATCAAAAAGCCTCTCCCATTTATCCAGCATACCTTTTCTGACGGTGGAGAGCTGTTGAAGGAATTTGTGAACAAAACTTCCCATTTGCATATTTATTTTCTCATCATCATCCATAAACAAAGGGGGTTTAATTCTGAGTATATATTGATGGTAGAACAAAAACGGGCACGCCAGAATCTTGACAAGACTTGAAAATGAATATGTAAAATTTTTGAGCCTGTTCCTGAGATCATCATCTATTTTGATCGCAGGGATTTCAGTGTCTCGCCCTTCTGGCAGCGATTCTTTAAATGATACTGCCGTGATTGGTTTTCCAAATTCCTGCGAAAGAAGGCTCATATAATAGCTCGGCGTTCTTTCCCGTATTGTATCGTTCACCGCTACAATTTTGATCTTGTCGCCTTGAGCCAGAAGCTGCCGGAAAAGAAGATCCTCGTATTCAAACACACTTTTTCTCAACTGCGGAACATGCACCGGATTGAGAAAAGGTCCTTCAAAGGGCTGTGTCGGCATTATACCGCTGTCCAGTGGAAGTATTAAACCCCGGCTGAATTTCTCTCCTGAAACATGCCCAAGCCCGACAACCTGCACCGGCGCCGATCTGCTCCCTGTGACGCGGAATTTTTTAGCTCCGATAAGCATTTTCGCGGCATCACTAAGATTGCGTCCCAGCATCTCTTTCCAATAATCAAGAAGGTTGGAAAAAGACACTGCCGCCTCCAGCGCCTCACATTCCTCACGGACATAATTTTCTCTATTGTTGGATAACTCGATTGCGCAGGTTGTAGCAAACTTCCTAAAATCGGGCATCAGGCCTGAATGCCCGGCTTTTTCTATCTCATCCAAAAGCCTTCTTCCTGCCGCAGTTGTCGCAAACGGCAGCCAAACAGCAAGATTGACAGCATTTCCCAGCAGACGCAGCGATCTATTCCAAAGCATTGTTGTGAGTGATTCATCGAGCAGGTAGATCATAAGCTGATCGTTTTCCGATCTTTCTTTGAGGAATTTGGAAGCCTCCAGCGTGACCAGATCAACTAGGGCATGAAGTCCGTTCAACCTGATGAGCTCAATGCCCGCGCCTGCCGATGGTTCTACCCCGCCACCGAATGATAAAACAAGATTTTTTGCCGAATCAAACGGAAGCCTGTCCGGCCCTGCTAAATCCAGCCCGAAGAGTGGCTTATCAATGAATAAGCGCTCCTTGCTTATCTTTCTGTAGAATCGCTCGGTCACTGGCGTTATCTCAGGAAGTCCGATAAATATCTCCTTTTCGCCCGGGGTGATCTCGTCAAGCCTGGCAATTTCCAATTCCAGCAGAAAGAGATTGATTTTGGCAAGCCAAACGCGAAAATCCTGCGCGGTTTCCAGGTACTGATCAAGCCTTTTCCACTCATCCTCAGTAAACCGCTCTGCGCCAAAAATAGTTCCCCTGCCGATATTATATTCCGCAAGTTTGGAAATAAGGGGCAAAAGGCTGGCGGCACGGCGGGCGGGATATGGTTCATCCGGAAATATTTCCGCGATAAACGTGATAAAGTAAAGAAGCCGCTCATCGCCAGGCAGAGGTTGAAGATTGGATCTTTCGCTGATTTTTTTAGTTATATATGAATTGAGGCCTTCAACTTTGGGAAGAATGCCGCCAAGTTCGCTGTGAATAAGATGCTGCACAGGGTCAACAGCCCTATCGCTTGCGCAAATTATTGTCCAATTAGAAAGATCGGGATGGTCACTGCGCAGAACCTCGATTAACTTTTCCGAATATTGTGACATACTGCCTCCCCGTGAACATTTCTGTTTTTTTCGCCACCGCCATCTAATTCACAAAACCCGCCAGATGGAAAGAATATACTACATAGAGTTGAACATTCACAAGAAGACAATTTCGGAAATACTCAAATCTTCTTGACAAGCAAAACTCCTCTCCATATACTCGCATCATTTGAAAGTGAGTTTTTATCAAAACGATGTCCCGAACACAGAAGAACCGGAAGGGGATGATTTCATAGCATGACTGAACCAAGCACAAAACATTTAATACCTACAGCTTTTATTGATTCTGACAATACAAAAGTAATTGAGTATTCCCGGTTGCACTTCGATAAGTTAGCAGGGCACAAACAAAAGGCTGTAAGCCTGTACTATGCTGTCCGCGACGGGATTCGGTATGATCCATATTCGCTCGATATGACAGTGGAGGGACTTCGGGCAAGCACCATATTGAGAAGCGGCAGAGGCTGGTGCGTGACCAAAGCCGTATTGCTTGCGGCCTGTTGCAGGGTAGCGGGCATTCCGGCACGTCTTGGATTTGCCGATGTAAGGAACCATCTGACCACAGAGAGGCTCCGCCAGATAATGAAAACTGATATCTTCTACTGGCACGGCTATACCTCCATCTATCTGGAGGGCGCATGGGTCAAGGCAACGCCAGCCTTCAACATCGAGCTTTGCGAGAAGTTCAGGATCAGGCCACTGGAGTTCGATGGCACCGCTGATTCGATCTACCACCCCTTCGATCTCGAAGGCAAGAGACACATGGAGTACCTGAATTATCGCGGCGAGTTTGACGACGTGCCCATGGACCAGATGATCGCGACATTTATGGAGAAATACTCAATGGACCCGGACTGGAAAAATGCCGATTTCGATACCGATGTGGATAAGGAAGTAGGCCATGGAAAATAATTTTATTTCTCTGATTGATGAATCGATAAACTTGGAATTGAATGTTTCTAATTTATACTCGCTTTTTTTTAAACTATTCCCGGAAGACGCAGATTTCTGGTGGAAGCTGGTATTAGAGGAGAAAAATCATGCAGCTCTTATCCGCGGCGGGAAGGAATACTTTGAACAGCTGAACAAATTCCCGCATGACATATTATCAGATAGCCTGCAAAAATTGAAAGACACAAACAGCAAATTAGAAACTATGATTCAAAAATTGGAAATTAACCCACCACTGCGGCAGGAGACATTCAAAATGGCCTTCGAACTTGAAAACTCGGCAGGAGAACTGCATTTTCAAAATTTCATGAGTAAGGAAGGAAACTTAAAAATAGCTGATATTTTTAAGCAGTTAAATAAGGATGATAAAGATCATGCCCTGAGAATCTCTTTGTATATGGAAAAGCATGGCATTCCCTTGCAAACAGAAAAATTATAAAAAATCAAATAGCACCGCGAGTATGATAACTGGAATCACGGAAAAACGCGATCCGGCATCACTTTTTTTCGCTTAGCTCCAGAAGAATGCCACCGGTGGATTTGGGATGGATGAAGGCGATTCTTGCGCCTCCGGCTCCGTAGCGTGGTTTTTCATCAATAAGACGAACGCCTTTTGCCTTGAGTTCCGCAAGCGCAGCTTCCAAGTCATCTACGCGCAAGGCGAGATGCTGCATTCCTTCACCGTTTTTTTCGATATAGCGGGCGATCGGCCCATCCGGGGCAGTTGATTCCAATAGTTCTACTTCAGAATCTCCCACGGGGAAGAAGGCAACTTTTACTTTCTGCTCGGCTACTTCCTCCGTCCCTGTCGATTTTATTCCCAGAAGCTCATAGAGTTTAGAGCTCTCCGTCAAACTCTTCACCGCAATTCCGATATGATCAATCTTTAAAATTTTCATCTATTCCTCTACGATCTATTTTTCTTAAGCCCCGTCATACGAAATTGTGTCACAATGTCTTTGCGAGTGAATGTAATGAGCGAAGCAATCTCGTAAACCCTCGATAATAAATAGATTGCCACGTTCACTGTCGTGAACTCGCAATGACAAAGTAGGAATACGACACAGTCTAATCCGCTGGGCTTCGCTTCAGTCTTCGGCCTCGCGTGACCTTCAGGTTATCAGACTTTCTTTTAAAATCTCTGCCCTTTCAGACACTCCAAGACTCTATCGGCGGCAGTTGTCGGCGATACCGCACCTTTTTCCACTTCCTGCACCAATTCCTTCAACAGTGCTGCTGACGGGCTTTCGTAAAACCACTGCTGCACCCCTTCGCGCACCAGAAATAATAGCCAATCCCTATCCTGCTCGTGCCGCTTTACTTGCAACTCTCCGCTCCCGGTCAGTTTATCGCGATGATCGAGAATAATTTTATGAATATTTTCCAGGCCGGCCATCGTGATCGCGCTGCATGTGACTACCGGCGGTGTCCAGTTACGGTAGCGCGAAGAAAGCAGATGAAAGGCCATTTCATACTGACGCCTCGCAAGCTCCGCACGTTCGATGTTATCACCGTCCGCCTTATTCACCGCGATGGCATCGGCCAATTCCAAAACGCCTTTTTTTATTCCCTGAAGTTCATCACCGCCTCCGGCAATCATCAGCACCAGAAAGAAATCAACCATAGAGGCAACCGAAACTTCCGACTGGCCAACACCTACCGTCTCCACCATCACCACATCAAACCCGGCGGCTTCGCACAAAAGCAATGTTTCCCTAGTCTTGCGGGCGACACCGCCCAATGTTTTCCCGGATGGGGAAGGACGAATAAACGCCATCTCATTTACGGCCAGTTTTTCCATTCGAGTTTTATCCGCGAGGATCGAACCGCCAGTTTTTGGCGAACTGGGATCAACGGCAAGAACCGCGACAGAGAAACCTTTCTGGATCAACATCATCCCGAAACTCTCAATAAATGTGCTTTTGCCGGCACCGGGAAGCCCCGTGATTCCAAGCCTCAGTGCTTTCCCTGTCCGAGGTAGAAGAGCGTCCAGAATCTGCCTTGCGACTTGCTGATCGGCCGGCAGTGCGCTTTCAATCAGCGTAATAGTCTTTGCCAGCATTCGCCGGTCACGGTTCAGAACTCCCGAAATATAGCTTTGAGCATCAGGCTTTTTCATAGGCTATTTACCTTGCAGGTATTTTCCTTCAAGCAGGAGCAAAACTTTATCCGCGGACTGCGTGATGGCTGTTCCCGGACCGAAGATGCCCTGCACGCCTTGGGCATAAAGGAAGTCATAATCGGCAGGCGGGATGACACCGCCAACGATAACTATAATTTCCTCACCCCCCAGTTCTCTCAGTTTTGCAATCAGTTCCGGTACAAGGGTTTTGTGGCCGGCGGCAAGGCTCGAAGCGCCCACCACATGAACATCGTTTTCAATGGCCATCTTGGCTACTTCTTCCGGCGTCTGAAACATCGGGCTGATATCCACATCAAAACCCAGATCGGCATAGGCGGTGGCA
>Ga0247841_10004330_pt1 | contig 24591 bp, 19 predicted proteins | sample LaCruzMarch2015__2_FD_192410 | JGI IMG/M metagenome (GOLD analysis project Ga0247841, IMG submission 192410) | Freshwater microbial communities from meromictic Lake La Cruz, Castile-La Mancha, Spain - LaCruzMarch2015_18m | ecosystem: Environmental > Aquatic > Freshwater > Lake | place: Spain... | reverse complement strand
GACATTTGACGTCAAAAGGTATTCGCGCGGCCTGCGCCGGCAGCTCCAGAACGCCGGTTTTGGTCCTTAGTTTTTTCAGCGGGATGGTGAACGGACGGCGAAGGATCGAATCTAATGTTTTATTGGCGCCTTTACCGGCGCAAATGGTCATGCCCTTTTTTAAATTAAACTTTGTCAGGATGTGAAGGCCGACTATGTGGTCCAGATGAAAATGGCTTAAAAAAAGATAAACAGGTTTTGAACCGTCCACATATTGGTCCAGCTTATAGACGCCGTTGCCGGCGTCCATGACGATGTCATATTTTTCGGTTTTGAGAAGTACGCAGACGGCGTTGCCGAGTTTAGTATCGTACCAGCCGTTGGTGCCGAGAAAGATTATTTCCATAGTGGTAGTAGATGTAAGGCAGTCTAGAGGCAAAGATGCAAAGCAAATCGACCATGAATACTAATTTTTTAACTACTTTTCAGACAAACTATTCTTAAAAGACGAGAGCATTTTTGATAAGACTTCTATCTGTGAAAATATATTTTCCAAATTGGAAAGGTAATTCAATTCCTGGCACAAAGTTAATATAGCTTCTACTTCGCATAGAGATCCGAACGATATATTCAGAAAATTAGACAATTCTTTCGCTGATTTCCGTCCTTTTCCTTCTGCTATATTTAGGGCTACCGAAATCACCGCTCGTTTTAATTGCTGCTTTAGATTATATTCCTCGCTTTTAGGCAACTTCTCCGCTAATGCGTAAATATCTTTTATGAGAGCTACACTATGTTCCCAAACCTTAAGGCCTTTATATAATCCAGACATATCCCCCCAATCGCTGTACCTCTAAATGGCTTTGCATCTAAACGGCTTTACATCTATGATATTCCTCTATTTGTCCAAGGGTCACCTCACTCATATTCTGTTTATTCTTGTAGGCCCGGGTCCACTCTATTATTTTATCTATGGCCTGGCCTATGCGCCAGCGCGGGGCCCAATTGAGCTCGCGGCGGGCTTTGGAGGAATCAAGTTTCAGGTAATGCGCTTCGTGGGGGTGAAGGCCTTTGTCCAGAGTGTAGCCGGGGGCTTCGGGCCAGGAGGCGAACATCCTTTTTACTATCCATTCCACATCTTTGGCGTCGCCAGCGTCGGGACCGAAATTCCAGGCCTTGGCGTAGCCGGGGCCCAGCGTATAAAGTTTTTCAGCCAGCGCCAGGTAGCCGCTGAGCGGCTCCAGGACATGCTGCCAGGGGCGTATAGCCCTGGGATTGCGGATAAGGACTTTGTCCCCCTTTAAGGCCGCGCGTATAATGTCAGGAATAAGGCGGTCGGCCGCCCAATCACCGCCGCCGATAACATTTCCCGCCCGGGCTGAAGCCAGCGCTACATGGTGGATCAGAGGGCTGGAGGATCGGCAAGAGGGAGAATAAGATTTGGGATTGAAGAATGAGTTGCGATAGGCCGCGGTGACGAGTTCCGAACAGGCCTTGCTGCTTGAATACGGATCGTAACCCCCCATGGGTTCGTCCTCTTTGTACCCGCGGAGATGTTCCTTGTTCTCGTAGCATTTGTCGGTGGTGACATTGACCACGGCCCGCACTGTACCGCATTTACGGACGGCCTCAAGCAGGTTCACCGTGCCCATAACATTGGTTCCATAAGTTTCGCGCGGATCTTTATAGGACTGCCTGACTATGGGCTGGGCGGCCATATGAATTATTATTTCCGGCCGGGCCGCCAGGACGGCTTTTTGCAGGCGTCCGGCGTCCCGGATATCGGCGATGACGGAATTAACGGACCGGTCCACGCGGCAAAGTTCAAAAAGGCTTGGTTTTGTGGGAGGCTTAAGAGCGTACCCTGTGACTTCGGCGCCCAGAGAATCCAGCCAGATGGAGAGCCAGGCGCCTTTAAAACCGGTATGCCCGGTGAGGAATACGCGCTTCCTGTTCCAGAAAGCGGCGGATCGGAGATTTTTATTTTTCATACGCGTTCAGGCGGCATTACCGCTCGTAAGTGTCGTTCAGTCTCACGATATCATCTTCGCCGACATATTCGCCGTTTTGAACTTCTATTATTTCAAGCGGAACTTTGCCGGGGTTTCCCACGCGGTGCCCGGTGGATTTGGGCACATAGGTGCTTTCGTTCTCGTGGACCATAAATGACTTTTTGCCTATGGTGGCTTTTGCCGTGCCCTTGACTATTACCCAATGCTCGCTGCGGTGGTAGTGAACCTGGTGGCTGAGCTTCTGGCCGGGTTTAACCACTATGCGTTTTATCTTGTAGCGGGGACCTTCCTCGAGCACGGTGTAGGAACCCCAGTGCCGGTAAGTGGTGGTATGCTCCTCAACTTCTTTGCGCTTGCGCTCTTTAAGCATGTCCACTATTTCTTTAACGCGCTGGGCCTGGCCGCGGCGGGCTATAAGCAGGGCGTCGGGGGTGTCCACGATTATAAGGTCTTTAAGACCTATCGTGGAAATAAGCCGGTTTTCCCCCATAACTATGGTTTTTACCGTATCCACGGCGATCACATCGCCTATTTTCACATTGCCCTGGGAATCCGGCTTTATCACTTCCGGCAGAGAATCCCATGAGCCGACGTCGGACCAGAGAATATCTATCGGCAGAACAGCGGTATTTTTAGACTTCTCCATTACGGCGTAGTCGATGGAAATGGGCGGGATATCCTTAAAATTCGCCGTCATTTTTGCGAAAGTCTGTTCCATTTTGCCGCTAATTTCAGGGGCGTAAGTTTTAAATTCCGCCAGCATGGCGCCGATCGTAAAAGTGAATATGCCCAGATTCCAATAATAATTCCCGTCCTTAAGATACTTTTTGGCTATCGCCAGATCAGGCTTTTCGGTAAAGCGCTCGACCTTATAGACATTGCCAGAAAGATTGCCAAGGGTTGCAGGCTCCGCGCCGCCGGCAGATCTTTTATTTTTAACTTGTGACTTTTTACACGTGACTACTCTTGCCCCCGCCTTGATGTAGCCGTAGCCTGTTTCAGGGCGGCCGGGCTTCACGCCGAAGGTGACAATATTGCCGGCTTTAGCGGCAGCTTCGGCCTGTTTGGCGTAGCGGGCGAACTTTTCCACCGGCTCCAGGATATGATCGGACGGGCAGACAAAAACAACCTCGCTCTTCGCGCATTTAAGTTTCTCCAGGCAGTACTTCATCACCAGCGCTATGGCCGGAGCCGTATTACGCCCCACCGGTTCAAGAATAATATTGTTTTGTATGTCAGGCGAAACGGATCTAAGGTCTTCCTGCACGTGGAAATGGTAATCTTCGTTGGTGATAACAAAAATATCTTTCAGCGGCACTACGGCCGCCAGACGCTCTACCGTAGAACAGAGCAGGGATTTCCCGCCGTTCAGTTTTATGAACTGCTTGGGCAGGCCGTACCGGGAAACGGGCCAGAGCCGCGTACCCGAGCCGCCGGCCAGTATGATCGCCTTCATTGACGCTCCTTAAAATCCGCCCTTTTTAAGATATATTCCCTTGCGCGCGGCCTTCAGGTCTGCGAACATCATCTCTTTGACAAGTTCGCTGAAATCAACTTTAGGCTTCCAGCCGAGTTTTTTCCTGGCCTTAGAGGAATCTCCCAGCAGGGTATCCACCTCCGCCGGCCTGAAATACGCCGGATCCACGCGGACTATCACGTCGCCTTTTTTCAGCTTGACCATTTCAGGAGTTATACCGGAACCGGCATGCGGCTTAAAGATACCGGCCACTACGCCCCGCTCGTTCAGGCCTTTGCCCTGCCATTTTATGGCAACGCCCATGAGTTTGGCGGCTTCTTCGATAAATCGGCGCACGGAATATTGTTTGCCGGTGGCGATGACAAAATCTTCGGCGTTTTTCTGCTGGAGTATGAGCCACATGGCTTCCACATAATCCTTGGCGTGGCCCCAGTCGCGCTTGGAGTTAAGATTGCCGAGGTGAAGACAATCCTCAAGCCCCATCAGTATCCGCGAAAGAGCGATAGTAACCTTGCGGGTGACGAAAGTTTCGCCGCGCAGCGCGGATTCGTGATTAAAAAGAATGCCGTTTGAAGCGTAGATGCCGTAGGATTCGCGGTAATTGACGATTATCCAATAGCCGTAAAGTTTAGCGACGCCGTAAGGCGACCGGGGGTAAAAAGGGGTGCCCTCGTTCTGCGGAGTGGCGCGCACATGACCGAAAAGTTCGGAAGTGGAAGCCTGGTATATCTTTGTTTTTTTAAGGAGCCCCAGAGTCTTTACAGCTTCAAGGATACGCAGTGTGCCTATGGCGTCGCAATTAGCGGTGTACTCCGGCTGCTCAAAACTCACCGCCACATGGCTCTGGGCGGCCAGATTGTATATTTCGTCGGGCCGTATTCTCTCTATAAGGCGGGTAACGCTGGCCGAATCCGTCATATCGCCGTACACGAGTTTAAGCCTGGGATTTTTAAAACCTTCGCCCAGATATTCCCTGAGGCGGGAGGCGTTATCCATAGAAACCCTTCTGCGGATGCCGTATACTTCATAACCTTTCTTAAGCAGCAATTCAGTGAGATACGCGCCGTCCTGCCCCGTGATACCGGCGATCAAAGCTTTTTTCATATTTATTTCCTCTTTAAAGTAGCGCTAAAACACTCATCTTTTCCACGGAGCCGCGTTATCCCGCCAGAGCTTTTCAAACTCAGTCTTATCCCTTAAAGTGTCCATACATTTCCAGAACCCGGAATGTTTATAAGCGCCCAGCTTGTTGTCCCGCGCCAGACGCTCAAGAGGCGCGCGCTCCCAGACGGTGGTATCGTCTTTAAGCAGTTTAAGCGCGGCAGGCTCAACAACAAAAAAGCCGCCGTTTATCCAGGCGCCGTCGCCCACCGGTTTTTCCATGAAGGCTTTAACGCCGCCCTTAGGGGCAATTTCCAGCGCGCCGAAACGCCCCAGGGTCTGCACGGCCGTAAGCGTCGCGAGATTGCCGCTCTTTTTGTGAAAATCCACGAGGGCTTTGATGTTCACGTCGGAAAGGCCGTCGCCGTAGGTAAGAAGGAACGGCTTATTGTCGATATATTTCTCAACTTTTTTTATCCTGCCGCCGGTCATGGTATTAAGTCCGGTATCCACCAGCGTTACCTTCCAGGGTTCGGCCTTCTGGTGATGGATCTCCACCTTATTTGTTTTCATGTCGATGGTCACATCCGCCTGGTGCAGGAAATAATTGGCGAAGTATTCTTTTATCATATAGCCCTTGTAGCCCAGGCAGATGATGAAATCGTTAAACCCGTAATGGGAGTAAAGTTTCATAATATGCCAGAGCATGGGCCTTTCGCCTATCTCAACCATAGGCTTGGGCTTCAGGTCGGTTTCTTCGCTTAAACGGGTGCCCATACCGCCGGCCAAAATGACTACTTTCATGAATTTCTCCTTATTAACAACAAGAGGTAGAACTATTGCCATAGGCTGAGGGCGCTGCGCCCGCCATTTGCCGTTTGCCATATGCCATTCGCAGAATAAAAATCGCTTACTATTTACGCTTTACGATTTAGGCCATAGGCAGAAAAAACTGCCGTTTGCCATACGCAGAATTGCTTACTATTTACGATTGCCGATTTACGCTTTACGCTTCACGATTGCCGATTTAGGCCATATGCAGAAAAGGCCATTACGGACTTAAATTTATAGCCCTGTAATACCATATTGTAGCAAAAATTATTTATGTAACTGAGGTCGGACGCGTGCGGAAAAGCAGGCCGGCAACGATTTCGCTCTTTTAGCGTAGTTCTTATCCAGCCAGCCGGAATAGGAGGCTTTTTTAACGGAGGCCAGCCAGGCGGCGTTCTGCAGATACCATTTTATGGTGGACGCGAGGCCGGTCTTGAAATCATGGGCCGGCTTCCAACCGAGCTCCCGCTTAATTTTGGAAGCGTCTATGGCGTAGCGGCGGTCATGGCCGGGCCGGTCTTTTACAAAAGTTATCAGGTCGGAATATTTCCGTCCTTTTAAAGCCGGGTTGCCGCGCGAGGGGCACGCGCGCTCAAGTCCGCTGCAGATCTCTTTTACCACATCGATATTAGCTTTCTCGCAGTTGCCGCCTATGTTATAGGTTTCCCCCGCCCGGCCTTTCTGCAGGATACGCCAGATCGCCGCGCAATGGTCCGTGACATACAGCCAGTCGCGCACCTGCAGTCCGTCGCCGTAAACAGGCAGCGGTTTACCCTCCAGCGCGTTTAAAATAGCCAAAGGAATAAGCTTTTCCGGGAAATGGTAAGGCCCGTAATTATTGGAACAGTTTGAAATAGTTACCGGCAAACCGTAGGTATGGTAGTAGGCCCGTACGATATGATCAGAAGAAGCTTTTGAAGCGGAATAAGGACTGCGGGGATCGTAAGGCGTGGTTTCCCTGAACTTTCCGGTTTTCCCCAGTGACCCGTACACTTCATCGGTACTGACATGATGGAACCGGAAGCGAAGCCCCTGAGACACCTTTTTTTCAGGCGCCAGCTGCCAGAACTGGCGGGCGGCTTCAAGCAGGCTGAACGTGCCGTGGATATTTGTCTCAATAAAATCCTTCGGCCCGTAGATAGAGCGGTCGACGTGGGATTCAGCCGCGAAATGCGCCACGGTGTCCACACCGTGCTTCTTCATCAGCTCAAGAACGGTTTTGTAATCGCAGATATCGCCTTTAACAAAAGTATAGCGGCCTTTATATTTGCGCCGGATATCTTCCAGGCTTTCCAGATTGCCGGCGTAGGTCAGCTTATCCAGGTTCACTATCTTGCCGGAAAAACCGGTTTTCTCAAAAACAAAGCGTATAAAATTTGAGCCTATAAACCCGGCGCCCCCGGTAACCAGTATGGTGTTCATATATTACTCCTCCAGAAGATCGGTCTTAGCCGAGTACAGCCGCCACCCTGGCGCTTCGGCGATCTTTTTTATTTTTATTCCGGCGCCGTCTATTTCAGAGAAGTAAGCTGCCGTAACTATTATCGCGGAGGACGGGTTCTCGGCCGCCGCGGAGCGCAGTTCCTCCGGAGAATTGACCTGTTTCCACAGGACCCTGTCGCCGTAAAACACCAGGCCCTGATTAAACCTGTAAGCTTTCTCCTTATAAAGCACTATCCTGGCATCCGCGGGGGCTACGTTTTTAAGACAATCATACAGCCCCTTGTATCCTGTGCCGCCGGAATCAGTGGTCAGCGGGAATACGCAGAAAACCAGCAGCGCCAGAGAGAAAACAGCCATTAACCGCGGGCGGGACTTTTCTTCGCGCAGGAAAGCGGATAGTTTTTGCGCCCCCAGCGCGGCAAAAAAAGCCATAGGCACGAAAGCCGGTATCAGGTAGCGTATGTAAAAAGCGTTGCTCGCGCCCAGCACGGCCAGCAATACCAGCAGCCAGGTCAGCATCAGGTATTTGAGCGCGGCGGACTTGCTTTCAGCCGGCGTCAATTTTCTGATCATAGCTATGCCGAACAGCGTAAGCGGCAAGAGATAAAAAACACTGAAAGCTTTTATGAACGGGGTATAAAAAGCGTTATGTTTCCCGGGTATGCCGCGGTCGACCAGCGGACCGATGCCTGACTGTGAATAAAGAAAATCAGCGCCGTTCAAGTAATATTGCGGCAGCGCCCAGGCGGCGATAAGCCCCAGACCGGCCAGCGCCCCTAAAAGCATCCACTTGTTGAACACCCGCAGCGGCCTGCGCGTGACCGCGTAATACGCCGGCAGCACCGCCAGGATGTAAAGCCCCTGCACGCCTTTGAAATAATAGCCCATGGCCGCGCTTATCCCGCAGAGCAGCAGGTAGCGGGGATTATCCTCGTGATCGGCTTTTACGGCGGCCCATATGCCCAGGCACAGCGCGAAAGCTACCGGCATATCCAGCATGGCGCGGCGTGAATACTTCACAAAGAAAGTGCTTGAGCACAGTATCAGCACCGCAAGAAAAGCGGTCTGCCTGTCCCAGGCGGAGCGGATAGTTTTATATGCCAGCGTCAGTGTAAGAAAACCGGTTAAAGCCGCGGGAAAGCGGGCCCAATAATCCGAAACGGAGAAAATTTTGAAAGATAAAGCCTCCAGCCAGAAGTAAAGCGGAGGCTTCAGGAAACTGAGCTGCGCGCCTTCGTGCATTGTGAACCAGTCGCCGCTGAGTAATATGGACTTGCCGATCGCCGCGTGAGTAATGTCGTCCATCTCGGCCAGGGGCAGTTCGCCCAGCCTGAAAAAACAGAGCAGCAGGAGAGCCGCGTAAAAAACGACCTCTCCGGAGAAAAAGGATCTCCATTCTGTTTCAACGGCCGTCCCGGGCGCGCGTAAAGATCTGTCCGTCATTTTATCTTCCGGAAAAGCCGCGGTTTAAACACACCACTTTTCTGCAGCAGGAACTGAGCGAGTATCACCAGCGTATGCAGCCCGTATTTGAGACTGCGGAGGAAATTTATCGAGGAAGCTTCCTTGAAATACTTTGTTTCAACCGGTATATCTCCCATTCTGAAACCGAAATATGAAGCCTGAGCCAGAAACTGCATGTCAAAAGCGAAGTCGTCGGTGTTATTCTCCCACGGAATGGTTAAAAGCAGCTTGCGGGAGTAAGCGCGCATGCCGCTGTGCCATTCTCCCAGGTTTTCCCCGGCCACCACATTGCAGAGCAGCGAGAGGAAGCGGTTGGAGAGATATTTGTAAAAGGGCATGCCGCCGGCCAGAGTTTCGCGGCGGGTGCGTATGCGGTTGCCCAGCATCATGTCGCAAATACCGGCGTCTATCACGCCCACCAGATGCGGAATAACCTTTGGATTGTATTGATAGTCCGGGTGCAGCATCACAACGATATCGGCGCCGGCCTTAAGCGCTTCGCGGTAACAGGTTTTCTGGTTGCCGCCGTAGCCTTTATTGGACTCATGCCGGACGACGGTAATACCGAAGCCCGCGGCAGCCTCCGCTGTTTTGTCTTTAGAGCAGTCGTCCACAAGTATAATATTGGACCGGTATTCGGCCGGTATATCAGAGAGGGTGGCCGAGAGGGTTTTTTCGGCGTTGTACGCCGGAAGGACTATCATCACTTTAGGCATTCTGTCTCCTTATAAAAGCCCGCACGGAATCTTGCCAGGCGGGTATAGTTATGCCCAACTCTTTTGAAATAGCGGCGTTGGACATGACGGAAAAACCGGGGCGCCGGGCCGGAAGATTAAAATCAGCCATGCGGCCGGGAACGAGCTGTTTATCAATATTCAAAGTTTTAAATATCAGACCCGCCCACTCATATCTTGAACAGAAACCGGTATTGGGCAAATGCCATGTCCCTTCAAGACCGGCCTTAAATGCCGCCATAGCTTCGTCAACAATATCGCCGGCGCAGGTCGGCACGGAAATTTCATCCTCCGCCACGGTGACCGGGCCGGGTCTTTTGGCCCATTCCAGCAGCTTTGCCATGAAATTCTGATTCCCGTTCCCAAACACCCAGCTCACGCGCAGGATTAGGTGCCTGGAGCCGGACGCCCTTATCAATTTTTCCCCCTCCAGCTTTGAAGCGCCGTATTTATTGAGGGGATTCGGATTATCACTTTCAGCGTAAGGGATAGGGGCCTTGGCGCCGTCAAAGATGTAATCGGAACCGAAATGGATAAGGAAAGCGCCGGTCTCCAGGGCGGCAAGCGCCAGATTTTCCGGACCGCTGGCGTTCGCCCTGAACGCCGTCTCGGAGTCCTGTTCGGCTTTGTCCACCAGATTATAGGCCGCGCAATTGACTATCAGGTCCGGTTTAAAAGCACGGACCTCCCGAATGACCGCGTCACGCGCGCCAATATCAAGGGTGTCCAGGTCACGGCCCAGGTAATCGTGCCCTTGTTCCTCAAAGCGGCGGTTGAACGCCTCCGCCAGCTGCCCTTTTGATCCGGTAATTAAAATTTTCATAAACCGATTCACAGTTGTCCAGTTAAATCGCTGATGTATGTTGGTCGGGCTGGGAGCGGGATCGCCCTTACGCCGCATAGGAAACCCTCCCGTGGTTTCCCTCCACCCGTACCGGGCAGAGCCTCCCATCCGCTATGCGGCTCCAGAGCAAACCCACTCCCGGCCCTTTAGTCGTTTTTTCACAAACGACTTTTCACGCATAACATATATCCCGCCCATCCTATGGTGAAGCTGATTTACCCACCCAAGCGAACCTGAAATCATGTAGCTTTACAGTTGCATTCCCAAAACACTTTTTTACCGGACAGTTGCGAAACCGATTAGCACCTAAATATCCGCGTCGATAAACCAGGGGAGAACGCTGTCTTTGGGAGACAGAACCGGGTCAGTTATCCCCCACTTGATGCCGAACCGCGGATCGTTCCAGCGTATGCCGACTTCAAGCTCCGGGGCGAACTCGCTGGTGCATTTGTATATTATTTCCGCGACATCGCTTAAAACCAGAAAGCCGTGGGCGAAGCCGGGAGGGATGTAGAGCATGTGCGCGTTATCGGCCCCCAATTCAACTGCCGCACATTCACAAAAAGTAGCGGAATCTTTTCTTATGTCCACGGCGACATCCAGGATGCGGCCAAGAGTGCAGCGCATCAGTTTGCCCTGGGCGGCAGGGGACTTCTGATAGTGCAGGCCCCGCAGGACGCCTCTGGCGGATCTTGAATGATTATCCTGGACGAAGTTCTCTTTTATCCCGGCCCTCTCAAAATCGCTGAATTTATAAGCCTCAAGAAAAAAACCCCGATCGTCGGTGAAAACGCGGGGTTTAACAAGAACAAGACCGTCCGGTTTTAATTTTACAAACTCAAAAGGCATAGTCTCCTCTAATTCAGACGCAAAGCCATTTAGCCGTTTAGATGCAAGGCCGTTCAGCAATTTAGATGTAAAGCCGTTTGGCAATTTAGCAATCTAGATGTAAGCCGCCCGCTAAACTGCTCTGCATCTAAACTGCTTTGCCTCTAAATTGCTTTGCGTCTAAATTGCTTTGCCTCTGGATCGCTTTGCATCTAGACTGCTTTACATCTACTCTTGGGCCACTTTCCTCAGGTACTCTCCGTAGGTGTTTTTACTCATGGACTCGGCCATAAGCAGCACGTCATCCTTGGTGATATAACCGAGCAAATAGGAAATTTCTTCTATGCAGGCGATCTTCAGACCCTGCCGGCGCTCTACGGTGGCGATAAACCCGCTCGCCTCCAGCAGGCTTTCGAAGGTGCCGGTATCAAGCCAGGCGTAACCGCGGCCGAGAAGTTCAACTTTCAGGGAGCCTCTTTTAAGATACTCTTTGTTGACGTCGGTTATCTCCAGTTCGCCGCGAAGCGAGGGCTTCATGCCGCCGGCGATTTTCACCACGTCGTTAGGGTAAAAATAGATGCCGGTGACGGCATAATTGGATTTTGGGACCTTCGGCTTTTCCTCAATTGAGACGGCGTTGCCGCGCGCGTCAAATTGCACGACGCCGTACCTCTGGGGGTCGGTAACGTAGTAGCCGAACACGACGGCGTTCCTGCGCTCGGCGACCTCGGCGGCGGCTTTTCTTAAAGCTTCGGTCAGGCCCTGACCGTAGAAGATATTATCGCCCAGGATCAGGCAGACATCCTCGTCGCCGATAAATTCCCTGCCGATCACAAAAGCTTCGGCTATACCGGCGGGACGGGCCTGTTCTTTATATTCGAACTTGAGCCCCCAGGCAGCGCCGTCGCCGAAAATTTCCCTGAACCGGGGCAGATCCTTAGGCGTGGAAATAATAAGTATCTCGCGTATCCCGGCCAGCATCAGCGCGGACAGGGGATAATAGATCATGGGCTTGTCATACACCGGCAGCAATTGTTTGCAGACCGCGTTGGTAATGGGATAAAGCCGGGTACCCGAGCCGCCGGCCAATATTATTCCTTTCATATTGTCTCCGCGATCATTTATTCATCAGAATCACATCTATCCGCTGCTGGGAGAAACTTTCGTCAAAACCTTCATAACTGATGACATTTGTTCCGCTCATAAGCTCTTTTCTAAGAAAATTACTTACCTGGTCAGCCTGCTGTTCGGCCAGATCCTTGGTCTGGGCGTAAACGTTAACTTTGACCGGAACATTATAATAGCGCCGCTTGATAAGGTCGCATGTGGCGGTAAGCAGAGCTTCGCCCAGAACCTTATCAACCGTTTTCATGGATTTGGTCGGTCCGAATACGGATACAGAATCCAGACTTATGTTAAGGTTGCTGCCTTTCTGGAATACGATCGCAGTAAACTTGATAATATCTCCGACAATAGTTTTAAGCGTTCCCATCTCGTCCACGAAGACGTAAACCGGGGCGTAGTTATGCCCGGCCTTAAGCCATTCCCGCTGATCGTTCTCGCCGGTCCAGAATATGGATTCCGGCGGCAGACCTGAGCCGGCGTATTTGTGGAAGATCTTACCTTCCTCGTCGGTGACAGAAAGCGTCCATTGGATATCTTTGGTATTGCTGTCAAACGAATTCTTATTAAAAGCCTCTGAAAACTTACGCAGCGGATAAAAAGCTATAACGGTTTTATCGCTGAACCCGGCGCGCCAGGGCTGTATAACCCTGGGCGAAAACAAATTTTCCGGATAATCCCGTGAAACGCTCGTAAATTCGCCGTACATAAAAAGGTCCTTGTCCGGCTGGAGCGATTCTCTGATGCTCTCTAAATCATCAGTCTGAATTTTCAACGGCGGCTTGGCGGTCCGGATCTTGTCTTCGCTTTCCGACTTGATCACGATCTCCTGTGGGACTTCGTTATACGAAGTCGCTTCCTCAGTCAGGGGCTGAGCGCCCAAGGCCGCGGGCCATAAGCAGCAGGCGGTAAGGAGGAACGGCAAAAATAAAACTGAGGGTAAAGCTTTCGCGCGAATATTTGTTTTCATAAACTGCTCCTGTTTTTCCGCCTTGTGTCTTTTTCTGCCTATAGCCTATAGCTTATGGCCTATGGCAACTAATCTATCACAAACTTAAACGTGATTATTCCCCACTGACGGGATTCCGCCCCGCTAATGGGCTCAAACTGCCACTTTTTTATCGCGTCAATAGCGCTCCGGTCCAAAGCGCTATAGCCGGATGTCTTTTCCACCGAAGCGCTGTTTAGTACCCGGCCCGCATTGTTAACATAAAACTTGATGGACACCGAAGCTTCCAGCAAACCGCGCTCGCGCGCCCAGGACGGGAAAGGCGGCACATAATATTTAAGCACTTTCCGCTTTGAAATCGGCCCCTCTATTTCCACTTTCTTCGTTTCTTCAGCCTGCTTCATAGCGGCGTTTTTAGGCCCGCCCAGACTCGCAGCAAATATTACCGGTTTTGCCCTGAGGCCCTGCGTCAGACTTTCAGCGGGCGCGCTTTTGGCTTCCGCCAGACGCTCAGGCATAGCGGGGGTTATGCGGGCGCTCTCACGGATAGCGCTTACCTCACCCTGTCTTTCGGAAAGCCCCTGGGGCAGTGCGGATGATTTCTTAGCCCGTTCCACCGCGATATTAAGTTCCTGCATGGTTTGCGGCGTGAAGGAGCGGGCATTTTCGTCGAATTGGAGATTCTCAGGCAGAGTAGGCGCTTTTTTCATGCCTACTTCCTCAAGCTCAATTTTGGGCGCCAGGGCCGCCGTGACGCGTTCAGCCTTGATGCCGAGGTCAGCGTTCATCGCCGCCGCGGCCCGTTTAGCAGTGTCCATCTCCAGCCGCTCCTGCGCCTGCACCCGGCCCGAGCGTTCCAGCAGTTTTTGCGGCAGGTCGAAGTTCTTTTTGCGAGCCTCCGGCACCTTTATGTTTATCTCCGGCAGCTTGGGAGCCGCGGCCATCTCGATCTTAGGGATCTTGGGCAGGGCCAGCTTTAAGAAATCCAGAGTTTTATTACCGGGCGCCTTGGGAACACGAGCCTCCTTTTCCTGGAGCAACAGGTCAACGTTGCTTATGACAATATTTCTGGTTTTCGGGCCAAGCAGAACAAAATTAATGTAGAAAAAAAAGAACAGGCCATGAAATAAAACAGCTCCGATCGCGGAGTAAAAGAGCGTTTTATCGGAATGAGAATGCATAGTTAAACAGGGTAATAAGAATAAGTGATAAGTGGTAAGTGGTAAATTATTTATTGTTCACTTCACTTGCCACTAAGAAATAACCGCCGGTTATTTCTTCTTCTTGGTTTGCTCCGTGGCTATAGTAATGCTGGCAGCCCCGGCTTCTTTAGCGCGTTGCATAACATCCGTCAGCAGGCCATAACCGGCGTTTTGGTCGGCCTTTATGATCACGAGCTTAAGGCCGCTTTCCCGGACAGCGCGTTCCAGCGCCTTATAAAAATCGTCCTTCGCGGTGAATGCCTTTTCATTTACGGCATATTTGGCTTCCTGAGCCAGAGATACGACGATCTTTTCCTTTTCTTCCCCCTCCTGAGTACGGGCCTGCGGCAGGTTTACCTTAAAAACCGGCTCCGACAGGAGCGGGGCGGTGACCATGAAAATTATAACCAGCACCAGGCAGACATCCACCAGGGGCGTGACATTTATACCGGTCACCAGACTGTCGTCATTACTCTCGACTTTAAAGGACATAATTTTTATCAACACTAGTCGCCATTGGCTCTATGCCATTAGCCATATGCAGAAAAACGGAACTCCTTAAAACATATGGCGTGCGGCAAACAGCAGTTTGTATTCTGCGTATTGCATATGGCAAATGGCCACCGGCAAATGGCAGACTTAATTCTTCATTAGCGCCATCTTCAGGGCGCCGGACTGCTTTGCAGTGTCCATCATCGTAACAACTTCTCCGACTTTATTGCCGTCATCGGCCTTGATGATCACAAATTTATCTTTGCTGGCCAGGATCGCCTGGGCTATGCGCGCCGGAAAATCCAGCATCGAGACCTCGGCGCCGTTAAGTTTTATAACACCATCCAGGGTAAGTTTAACCTGTATGCTCTCCGAGGCGGAAACCTTGCCCACCTGGGCGCTGGATTTTGATTGCAGGACCTTAATACCTGATTGAACTGCGAACGGGGCCACGGCCATAAAAATTATAACCAGCACCAAAGACACATCCACCAGGGGCGTGACATTTATGTCAGTTATAGCTTCGTCAGAATTGTTCGTGGAAAAACCCATAAATTAAATGTGAGAAGCACTAATTGAATGCCATTTGCCGTTGACTATTTGCCATACGCAGAAACTGTAAAGGAACTTCTTTCCCAAGCTGATGGCTAATGGCAAACGGCAGTTTTTATTCTGGCTATGGCTTATGGCCTCTGGCATGTTTTCTGCTAATGGCCAATGGCATAAAGCAAATAGCGCCCTTAATGCTTCGTTCCCATTATTATCATAAGTCGCGAGGAGAATATTTCCAGCTCGCTCATAATAACTTTGACCCTTCGCGTAAAATAGTTGAAGATGATGACAGCGGGGATCGCCACTGCCAGGCCGGCCGCGGTAGCTACCAGCGCTTCCGCTATACCCCTGGCGACCACGGTGGGACCGCCGACGCCAGAGAGCGCAAGGTCGCGAAAAGCCTTTATAATGCCGATCACCGTGCCAAAGAGCCCGATGAAGGGCGCGATATTCCCCATCGTGCCGAGCACGCCAAGAAACCTTTCAAGATTCAGTTTCTCCTCTTGGCGTTTCGTGGCCAGCAGTTCTTCTATGTCGTGCTTCTGCATTTCGCGATGGCGCAAGGCGTAGTTAAACAGCCTCGCGACGGGTGAATCGATCTTGCCGGTGTACTCTACGGCTTTATCCGCCTTATCCTCTTTCAGCAGTCCGCTTATGTGCGCCAGAAAATCGTCCACTTTCCTGTGACGCGCCTTCCTGAAATACCACCAGCGTTCAAAAGCCACGGTGAAAGACAGCAGCGAACAGCATATCAAAATGACAAGCGTGAAGCTGTCCCGTAACATGCTTAAATAGTTAATATTCTCCACAAAACCTCCAATGATAATAGTTCGGAATTGATGACGGCAACTTCTAGTCTACCGCCTCTGTCTTTGTTTCCTGCATCCCGGGCAGTTCCTGGACCTTTGCCGGCGTTTTAACCTTTCTCACTTTTCTAAGCGTCTTTTTAGGGGCAGCCTGGTTCTCAGATTCGGGCCGGGCTTCACTTTCGTTCCTATCTGCCGCATTTGCATCGGGCGCGGTCTGCGTCTCTTTAGACGCGGGCGCGGCCTTTTGCTGATATGCCATGCGGAGAAGCGCTTTGGCCCGCTCCCCGGCGGCCCTGGACACTTCCTGCGTGGCGGCATTCCTTGAAATATCTTCGTAGACGCGGGCCGCTTCGGGGTAATTCTTCTCCCCCTCGTATATTTCGCCGAGCTTAACAAGGCCCTGCAGACGCCAGGAACTGGTAAAGGGTTTCTGAAGGGCCAGGCGCTCCCAGTAATCTCGCGCCTCGTCCGCCTGCTTGCCCTCTAAACTTATTTCCCCCATCTGATAGAGGGCTTCAAGCGCGTCTTCTTTGCCCTCCGCCTCTCCGTAGATCTCGGTCAGCGTTTTAATTGACCCGGCCAGATCTCCCCGGGTCTTTTGAATATTGAATATTTCCCAGAGCGCGCCCAACGCCTCCTCAGGCTTGGCGGAGAGCTCATAATATTTGTGGTAAGTTTCCTCGGCCAGATCGGTGGCTCCGGTATTCTTATAGCAGAGCGCCAGATTGAAAAGCGCGGGCTTTATGTATTCGTTATCAGGGTAAAGTTCGGTAAGTTTGGCATAGGCCTTGACGGCGGGGGCATATTTCTTGGAGTTATAATAAGCGTTGCCCAGCCGAAAGAGCGCCAGCGGGTGTTCCGTGGCGTCGGTATAATTAGTCGCAAAGCGCTCGAACACGGCGGCCGCGTTCTCCATATCCCCGGTCTGGAAATAGGATTCGCCCAGATAGAATTGCGCGTCCTTGACCGAAGAATGATCGATGTACTGCACGCAGAATTTTTTAAGGTATTCGACAGCGCCGGAATAGTTCTTGGTCTCAAATAACCGGCGGCCCAGGCGGAAGAGGGCCTCTCCGGAAGATTTGGTTTTAGGTTCAACGGAGGAAAGGCCGGTAAAATAGGCCTTAAAATCCATGCCCGGGTCGCGGTCAAAAATCACTTCCGCCAGATCCAGAGCGTCATACGCCTCGGTGGCGAACGGGAAATTATTTATCACGGTCTTGGTCTGCGCCACCGCCTGGGCGTCCTGCTTCAGATTGTAATAGACCTGAGCCACGCGCAGATAGGCCAGCGGGAGCTGAAAGCTTTTGGGATACTTCGCGATGATAGCGCTGTAGGCGGTAATACTTTCGGAGTATTTCTGCGCCCTGAAATAAGTGTCGGCGGTCTGAAAATCCGCCAGTTCGGTCTCGGGGGCTGACGGATAATTCCTTGAGAGCTTCACCCACTGTTCCACGGCCTGGCTGTAATAGCGCAGGCGGTATAACGACAGTCCCGCCCGGTAAAGCGCGCCGGCCGCGTAGGAACTGGCGGGATTTTCGGTGACAAACTTGTCGTAAAGCTGGTAGGCTTTCTCAAAATCCTTCTGGTTAAAATAGCTGTCGGCTATGGCCAGGGTATCCACGCTTTCGGACGGCGGAATATCAGGGAAAGAGGCCTTCATGATCTTCAGTTTGTCCGCGGCCTTCATGGCGATGTCGCCGTCTCCGGCCAGCGCGTTGCACCAGACCAGACCTTCCTGTGCGTACAGGGCCGAAATATCATTGGGGTAAATGCGTGTGATGGTATTGTAAATATTGCGGGCGTCGTCAGTCAGATTAAGCCGCATGTAGGCGTCAGCGACATAGAGAAGGCTGAGCGCGCGCCACTTGGAACCCAGCGGAGGCAGGTGCTTAAAAACAAACTGGTAAGAGGTAAGGATATTATTGTAATTTCCGCGCTCGTATTCGGTACGCAGCATAAGAAAAAGAGACTGTTCGGCTACCTCGCTGGTAGGCGCGACATCCAGCGCGTTCTGGAAAGCACGGAGAGCTTCACGCGGCTTTTTCAGCTCCAGGTTAGCGTTGCCCGATAGGTGCCAGGCGTTCTTGGTCAGCGCGTGGCCGGGATACAGGGCGAGGAAACTATCGAGGGCGTGCACGGCCTGCGGATAGTCTTCCAGAAGATACTGGCACCAGGCCAGTTTATACTGTGAGGCCGGGGCAACCCAGGAACCCGGGTAATTCACCGTGACCTTAGTGTAGGCGAAAAGCGCATCCCTGGTCTGTTTGTTCTCGAGATACGATTCCGCGATGAAGAACTGGGCGTACGGCGCGAAAACATCCTGTGGGGTGCGGTCGATAATGCTCTGAAAATTGGAGCGCGCGCTGGAGTAATCCTTCTTGCTGAACTGCGAGGCCCCTATGCGGAATACGGCGGCGTTCTTAAGTTTGGAAACCGGATATTTCTTAAGAAAGCCTTCATACTTCACAATGGCGCCGTCAAAATCCTTGGCGTAAAAAAAAGAATCGGCGGTCATGAACTCCGCCTCTTCCTTGTAATCGGACTCGGGGAAATCCTTCAGTATTTTCTCAAACACACCCGCCGCCATATAGGTCTTGCCTTCGTAAAGGTAGGATTTCCCCAGCAATATCCGCGCCTGAATAGTGTCCAGCCGGTAAAACATCTTCTGAGCCGCGGGGTAGTTTTTGTTATTCATTTCAATAACGGCCTTGGCAAAAACAACCGCGGGGTCCTTCATGTACGGGAGGTAGCTTTCCTCGAGATGGAACAATGTTGCCTGGGCGGCCGGGAACTTTCCGGAGGCGATATTAGAGTAAACAATGCCCAGCAGACTTTCCGGCACTATGTAGGTGTCCGGATATTTATCTTCCACGCGCTCAAATTCTTTTATCGCGCGTTCCCAATTGCCCATATTATAATAGGCTTCAGCGATACGATTCTGCGCCGAGGCCTCCAGGCCGGACTTGCGGTAATTTTTTATCACTTTAAGGTAAGCCGCCGCGGCGTTGTTAAATTCGGTAATAGCCGCCTGGTTGTCGCCAGAGAGGCTGCGGGCGTCGGAAGACATTTTTGAAAGCTTTTCCTGGCGCAGGAGTTCAAGCCCCTTGGACATATAGGCCTCGGCCTGCATAAACTGCGCGTCGGCGGCCCGAACGCTTTTCGGGTATTTTTTAATAAATTTATCGAAAGCGCCAACGACGGCTGACCGGTCGGCGGCGGCGCGGTAAAGGTCGGAGAGACTTTGAAAAGCGGCCTCGTCTTCGCTAAGCTGAGCCGTAGTGAGTTCCGCCCGCGCGCTCAGGGGCCCGATCAGAAGTAAAGCAAGGAAGATTGTCTTCATTTCACACTCCCGCTGATTAGCTGTAAGAACTGGTGAGGCGTCTTTCGGCGGCTTCTTTCACAAGATTCGCCGTCACTTCTGCGAGGTCAAGGCCGTAAACGCTCTGGTTGCCCCTCAGCCGCAACGACACTTTCCCCTCGGCCATTTCTTTTTTGCCGACTATAAGAGCGTAGGGGACTTTTTCGTTCGCGGCGTCGCGGACTTTGGAGGAGATGGTATCGGAACGCAAATCTGAGACCACCCTGAGACCGGCAGCCTTCAGTTTGGCCGCTATCTCGCGGGCGTAGTTCTCTTCAAGAGAGGTAATATTCAGAACTTTAACCTGCACGGGAGCGAGCCAAAGCGGAAAATTGCCGGCAAAATGCTCTATCAGAATGCCGAAGAACCGCTCAAGCGAACCCAGCAGCGCGCGGTGGAGCATATACGGCCTGTGCCTGTGGCCGTCCGCGCCTGTGTATTCCATCTGGAAGCGTTCGGGCAGATTGAAATCGAACTGAATGGTCGTGGTCTGCCATTCCCGGCCGAGCGAATCTTTCACCTTAAGATCTATTTTGGGGCCGTAGAAAGCGCCGCCGCCTTCATCCATCTCAACTTTTATCCCTTCTTTATTAACGGCGGCCAGCAGACTTTTCTGGGCTTCTTCCCAGCGCGCCGGCTCTCCAACGGCGTCGGCGGGGCGCGTGGCGAGATAAGCTTTAATATCGGTAAATCCGAAAGCGCGCCAGATGCTCAGGCTGAAACGCAGCACTTCAAGCGTCTCCGCCTCCATCTGTTCCGGCGTGCAGATAATATGTGCGTCGTCCTGGGTAAACCCGCGCACGCGCATGAGACCGTGCAGAACTCCGGCTTTTTCGAAACGGTAAACCGTGCCAAGCTCCGCCCATCTGAGCGGCAAATCGCGATAAGAGTGAAGCGAACTCTGGTATATCTGTATGTGGAACGGGCAGTTCATCGGCTTAGCATAATAGTCGATGCCGTCTATATCCATCGGGGCGTACATGGAATCCTTGTAGAAATCCAGGTGGCCCGAGGTCTGCCAGAGATTGGCCCTGCCGATATGGGGTGTATAAATAAGGTCGTACCCGCCTTTAGAATGCTCTTCCTTCCAGAAGGTCTCTATGGCGTTACGGATGCGGGCGCCGTTAGGGTGCCAAAGAACGAGGCCGGGGCCCACGGTTTCATTTATGCTATAGAGATCAAGCTGCTTGCCGAGTTTGCGGTGATCGCGTTTGGCGGCTTCTTCCTGCTGTTTAAGATAGGCGTCCAGCTCTTCTTTGGTCTCAAAGGCGACCGCGTAGATGCGCTGAAGCATGGGCCGCTTCTCGTCGCCGCGCCAGTACGCGCCGGCGATGGAGACGAGTTTGTAAGCTTTGAGCAGGCCGGTATGGGCCACATGGGGACCGCGGCAGAGATCTTCAAAAGGGCCGTTCTTATAAATGCTTATCGGCTCAGCGGCGGGAAGATCGTTAATGAGCTCAACCTTAAACTTCTCCCCCTTCTCTTCAAAATGGCGCAGCGCCGCGTCCCGGGTAAGTTCGACGCGCTCGAACTTCTGGGCCTGCGCGATGATGTGCTTCATCTTTTTTTCTATTTTGGGCAGGTCTTCGGGGGTGAAATGGTGTTCGGACTCAAAATCGTAATAGAAGCCGTTCTCTATTGAGGGGCCGATGGCCAGTTTGGCGCCCGGGAACAATTCAACCACCGCCTGCGCCATCACATGCGCCAGAGAATGCCGCATCATCTCAACAAAACCGTCTTTTTTTTCTTCTGCCATAAAGTAAGAAAGGGTAGAGGTTGCGATATAGGGTAGAGGCGTAAGGCACTCATCAACCCTAAACCCTGCAGCCTTTACCCTATCCCCTGCTAAAAAAATGGTGCCCAGTATAGGGATCGAACCTATGACCTTTCCCATGTCAAGGGAACGCGCTACCGCTGCGCCAACTGGGCTTATTTATAAATACTACAATATATTTTAAAGGATGACAATAAAACGCAGATCTGCAATGGAAACTGGCGCTTTTTTGCTTCACTGCGAAAGCCGGGCTAAATTTCAAGACCTGGCCCCCCGATACCCCCCCCCGATAGCCCGAATGCCCGATTACGGACCGGCGCGGACGCAACGGACACTATGGGCACTGCCTTTAGATCCAGACTCCACTTTACCGCTAAAGAATTGCACATTGTAAGTGTTGCCAGTAGACGCCGCATCGGTGGTAGACGACTTATAATTGTCTGGATTAGTATTCGGAAAAAATGTAACGTTCACTACGGGGTATCCTCTACTGTAATCCACAATACTCATTAATTCTTTCACATTGGGAAGTCGCCAATCGTCGTAGCCGGCAAAAGATAAGCCCTCACAAAAAATTATGGCGTTCAACCATGTAACTTTGCTCGCGGCGCCCTTACATCCCGCGCCCTCACCGTCTTGAGCCCACATAAGCCCTGTCCTGTTATCAATTGTTATAGCAGCGCCACTTATAACTGATGAGGAGTAACTCATTTGTGTGGTGGAAGGATTGTAGTATCCGTCCTGGCCCGTACCAGCGCAAGGTGTCACACTGTTGCCCGAGTCATAACAGAGCGTAACACCGGTGTCGGGTAAAGCATAGTTTGAGCCGGTATATGTTCCGGTTATGCCGAATATGGTGGTACTGACCGCTATATTCCCGGCATTTAAATCCGCGTCTATCGCATGCAGTGTTGTGGCAGAGTAGTACCCCGCCTTAACGGTGTCCGTGGTTGCGTACAGCACCTGTTTTGTAGCGCCAAGGGCATGCATTGTCACATCCGCAGCTTGAGCAACGCCAGCGATAGTAGTGAATAAAATTATTAAAAGTACTGCGATTTTATTAATTTTCGTTCTCACAACATTCTCCTTAATTAGTGGTGGTCATCCAGTTTCCGTCGCCGCCGATTATTATCCATTTTGTGTCTGTTACCAGACGCAATGTTATCGATGCGTATGTTTCCATGGTTGAATCGTTATAGATCGTGCCGCCGGCGCCGGAGTCGGCTATATAGGCCGAGTCGGAAGCGTGTATTGTAACTTTTCCGGAACCGAGTTTAACAAAGGTAAACTGCGCGCCGATATCGGCCGCGGTGACGGACGGAAGGTCGTATTGAGCGGAGTTTCCGGTGCCTGTGGAGATAAAGGTGTTTCCGAAATCGGAAACAGTCAGCGCAATGGTTGTCGGGTCAGTACCTTTATCAGTTACCGTGTACTTTCCGATGGTAACGACTCCCATCGTTGAAACCGCCAGCTGATACGAAGCCGCGCTTGTCCCCACTGCCAGACTATATGCCACGGAAGTGCCGGAAATAACATCAAGCCCGGCCGCCGGTGCCGTGGTGCCGATGCCGACAGTGCCGTCGTTTTTTATAGACAATTTAGGGACCGTAGCGCTTTGAGCGGTGTAAAAATTAAACCCGGAATTATTATACGATGGAGCGGTATAGAAGTTGAAGGAATAATCAGAAACAGTTTTGTAAATTTCGGATATACTGTCTCCCGAATCGCGCACAATAAACCTTAGACGAGCGTGATTATTACCGCCTCTGATAATACTTGTAGGCAAGGTGTTTGTTGTATCATCCCGATATACTTCCAATGGAGCCCCCGGCGCCGTGGTGCCGATGCCGACATTGCCGGCGGTTGAAATAACCATGCTGTAGGCCGTACTTGTTCCCACTGCCAGGCTGTACGCCATGGTGCCGGTGGAAATAACAGTCAGCCGCGCCGCCGGAGCCGTGGTCCCGATACCGATATTGCCTGCGGCGGTTATATCAAAACGCGGTCCGACGCCCGTCTGGTAAATTTGCAAATTAGAGTATATGCCTCCGGAAGCATTATTGCCCGCTCTCATCCACCACTCCTGGCCGCCGGTATGCGCATTTTTTAATATGAGGCTAGCGTTATAACCATCAGCATAAGAAGAAACTATTTTTATGGAGGGATACCCCGCATACGATGCACCCGGGTTCACTTCCAACAACTCACTCGGGTTAGCCGTCCCTATGCCGACCTTACCGTTTTGGGTATAGAGCGCACCGGCAAGCGACACATTGGAGGATACTGTTACCCCATATATTCCTGTGTTGCCGGTGAAGGTATTGCCGCCAGTGAAGGTCTGGGTGCTGGACAGTTGCGGCACACCGGTAAGCGAGGCGCCGGAACCGATGAATGTCGCAGCGGTTATATTACCCGTAGTGGTAATCCCGGCGCCTGTGCCGTCAACGGTAAGCACGCCGCTTGATACATGCAGTTTTGTAGCGGGCGCCACAGTCCCGATGCCGACATTGCCGAGATTATCAATCCTCATTCTCTCATTTGGTGCGTTATATCCACTAGTTCTAAATTGAATTGAATTTGTTCCACCACCAGAAACACCACCATCTGTCATAATGACAACACCATTAGAACCACCAATCAAAGACATATTTGCAAGCCCTGCTCCAAAAGAACTACCGAAAACACCAACTGATATATCCACTCCCGCATCATTAGCTGCTGTAAATAATGCCTTACCTCCTGAATTAGCATTTTTTAATTTCACACCAGGAATTGATGTAACATTAGAATTAAAATAAATACTTAGTGGATTATCTGGTGTTGTTATCCCGATGCCGACATTGCCGGCGCGAACTATCAGGCCGGACGAGATATCAACGCCCGGCAGCGTGGCGTGTGTCGCCGTGAACGCGGCTGTTGAGCCGAAGGTGTTAGCCCCCGTGAAGGTCTGCGTGCTGGCCAGATAGGCCGCGGTTGATGTCTTGGCTTCCAGCGTCTCTATTCTGGTTGTGACTGTGCTTAAATCTACCGCCGCCCCGGGGACATGGACAATCGTCAATGCCGTAGAACCTGTCACATCTCCGGTATGCGTGGCGTTTGTTACGAGGCCGCTATAAAGCGTGTTAACAGCGTTGTCGCCTGTGTTCGAACCGGACAGGTTTGCGGCGGTTATATTACCCGTAGTAGCGATCCCCGCGCCGGTGCCGTCAACAGTGAGCACACCGCTTGAGACATGCAGTTTGGTGGCGGGTACCGCCGCTCCGATGCCGACGTTGCCTGATGAATCAACGTTCATTCGGTTTGTACCGCCTACAGTAGAAGCGTTTCCCGCGGTGTAAAAGTTTATATTTGTAGCGGCGGCGTTGCTTCCTCCGCCCCCGAAATCAACAATGTTCGCGGTAGAGTTTGAAGTGCCGTGAATGGCGTCAAAAGCTACCCAGCCGCTATTGTAATGCGCTATTCCAAGAGAGGCCGTCTTTGTTGTGGTGTTTGTGACCTTCCCCCGTTTACTGGACCACTGCTAGGTTGTTAAATTCTACACTTCCTGCTGCCCTTGCCGCAAACGCCAGCGGCGTTAATCTGTCCAGTGAACTGTGCGGCCTGAAACCGTTATATTC
>Ga0247841_10004329_pt1 | contig 24594 bp, 22 predicted proteins | sample LaCruzMarch2015__2_FD_192410 | JGI IMG/M metagenome (GOLD analysis project Ga0247841, IMG submission 192410) | Freshwater microbial communities from meromictic Lake La Cruz, Castile-La Mancha, Spain - LaCruzMarch2015_18m | ecosystem: Environmental > Aquatic > Freshwater > Lake | place: Spain... | reverse complement strand
TCCATCACGCATAACTGCATATACTACATACTGCTTATAGCTCTCTGAGTAGCTAACTGCTTTCTTTGCTTTGCGTTTCATAACTCTCCTCACTTTAGTTGTCAACCAAAATCAGGAAACTACATTACAATTCTAAAAAATAGGTCATATCCTCCTCAGGTTCAAGCGTAAGTCAAGCGTAATATTATTACGCTTGACTTACGCTTGAACCTGAGGAGGAAAAGAGAAAATATTTATCTTGTCTTTTTAAGGGCACTCTGGCTTAATGCTTGCATAAGAAATTGCAGAGATGAAAACAAGGGAGAAATTATGCGGAAACTAATCCTTTTAATCGTGGTTTTTTTGCCGGTAATACTGTTTGCAGCATACTTGGAAAACCTGCCTACACAAGTGATTCAACCGGATGGCAGCACGCTAAATCTGCTTGCCAGTGGCGATGAATTTGCCAATCGTTTACACGATGCCAATGGTTACACAATCGTTCAGAGCAAAACAGACGGATTTTATTACTATGCGCAAAAAAACGGAGATGACCTGATGCCTTCAGTTTGGAGAGCCGGAAACACCAATCCTGCCGGAAAAAATCTTGTGCCCAATCTGAATATTTCCGAAGCCGCTTATAAAGCCAAAGCCGGTTTTAGAAGTATGCGTGCAAATCCCAATACCCGCACTCCCCAGACCGGAACCGTCAACAACATCAGTGTGCTCATCAGCTTTGTTGACCAGACTGAATTTGATACGCCCCGCTCTGCCTTTGATTACAAGTTCAATGCCCAGGGCGATAGTGTAAATTCTTTGCGTAATTACTTCCATCAGACCAGCTATAACCAGCTCGATATAATCACCAGCATATTCCCGAACAGTGCGCCGGAAACGAATCTGTCCTATGTGGACAGCAATCCGCGCGGCTACTATTTGCCCTATAACTCGTTTACCAATCCCAACGGTTATATGGATGATGAAACCATGGCGATACGTGAACAAACCATGCTGGCAAATGCCATAGCCGCAATCGCTCCGCAGGTTCCCGGCACACTCAATATCGACGCCGATAATGACGGCTATGTGGACAACGTCTGCTTCATTATCAGAGGTCCTCATTCCGCCTGGGCAGACCTTTTGTGGGCACACCGCTGGGGGCTTTATTATCAGGAAGCTTACATCAATGGCAAACAGGTTATGGATTATACTTTCCAGCCGGAAAACCAGAATGAAGTCTTTGTTTTGTGCCATGAAATGTTTCATTCCGTTGGTTCCCCCGACCTTTACCACTATGACTTTAACGGAGTTTCGCCTGTCGGCTGCTGGGACTTGATGGAAAGTGGCAAAGGACACATGGGCGCATATATGAAAAAAGAATACGGTGGATGGTTGCCAAATCCCACTGTTATCAGTCAGACCGGTGATTATGTCTTGAGTCCCATTACTTCCCAAACCGATAATTATTTCAGAATAAATGTTGCTGGGCATCAAAGCGAATATTTCATTCTGGAATACAGAAAAAAAGACAGTGACTTCTTTGAACATAACATCCCTGAATCCGGACTGCTGATTTACAGAATCAATACCAACGAACAAGGCAATGCTTCGGGTCCTCCCGACGAAGTTTATATCTACCGCCCCAACGGAACTTCCGCCATCAATGGTCAGATAACGGAAGCTACCTTCAGCCAGGATAATTTCAGAACGGAATTTAACGACTATACAAATCCAAACTGCGCCTGGACAAACGGCACTCTGGCGCATTTGAATATCAGCAATATCAGTTATACCGGCGAGACGGTTTCCTTTCATTATACCAATAATGCCACCAGTCTGCCACCTCTGGTTACAATCACCTCTCCGTCTGACGGGGCTGTGCTGCCGGTGGGAAATCTGAATTTCAATGTTTCCGCAACTGCACAGAATGCGACAATACTCAATGTGGTGTTTTTTCTGGATGAGAACTTTATGGGCGAAGACAGCGAAGCGCCCTTTTCTTTTGCCTGGGTTGATAGCGTTGGGTTGCCGGGATACCATGAATTGATTGCCACTGCCACTGCCAGCAACGGATTATTTGTCTCCAAACGCTCCCGTTTCAGAGTTATAGACCCGCAACTGGAAAACTGGTTTACCTGGGCAACTGATACTCCGGATTATGACGCTTACGGGCGCGGGGCTGTGCCAATCCAGGTTGCAATTGACCTTGATCTGGGACTGGATGAATATGTCGCAAAAGGGCTGGCATTTTACATAACTGACGATCCTTATGGCGACCCGTCTGTTCCGGGGCTTGTTTCAGCCAAAATAAACCGCTTTTCCAACGGAATTATCACGACGGAAACACTGATTGACCTTGGTGATTTAATAGTTCCGATGACCGGACGCTTTGAAATGGAAATCGACAATAACATCATTCTCAATAACGAGATAGCCGTGATTTTGAACCTTTATGAATACCAGAATATCATGTTTGACCGCAATGGAATTGCAGGACATAGCTGGCTGACAGAGCCTGACCGTCCCTGGACAGACGCTCTGGGTAGGGGAATGCTGGGCGCTGCCGATATTTCGCTAAAATTGCAAACTCCCTATGTCGGCAATAATGATAACGCAATTCCGGTTGCCAGAACCAGCCTGAGCAACTACCCCAATCCGTTTAATCTGAACACAACCTTTTCCTATGCACTTCCCAAAGACGGAAATGTAAGCTTGATTATCTACAATCTCAAGGGACAAAAGGTGAAAACATTACTGCATGGCAATCAGGCGAAAGGTAATCATGAATTGAGCTGGAAAGGCACGGATGATAATGACATAGCTGTGAGCAGCGGAATATATCTGGTGCGGCTTTCCTCAAATGGAAAAGCACAATTGACGAGGAAGATAGTACTCAGTAAATAAATATCTGCGCTACATAGCGTTTTCTCCAGCCAGAAATCCTGTGCTGAAAGCAGTCTGGATATTGAAGCCGCCTGTCGGCAAAGCATAATCCAGAACTTCCCCTGCAAAGTAAAGTCCCGGCACGATGCGAGATTCCATAGTCGCAGGATTCACTTCTTTCAAAAGTACTCCTCCCGCTGTGGACATGGAAGTTTCCAGGCTCTCCACTTGCCTGACCGTAAAGTCCGCAGCCTGCAGAAAGCCGATGAACCGGTTTATCTGCTTTTTATTCAAATCCCTGACCGCTGTATCGAGATTAATCCCAAGATAATGCAGAATAGCAGTGATGATAGCTTCCGTCAGAGGCAAAACCTTAAAAGCATTGACAGCCAGTTTATGGGAATACTGTTGGATGGTTTGTTTGACGATTTCCTCTGCTTCAGGCACCAGATGCAGTCTGACTGTAGCACCTTTTTCCAAAAGGTGAGAATTGTTCAATATCAAAGGTCCTGAAAGTCCTCTGTGCGTAAACAGCAAGTCAGCTTGGTCAGAGTGTTTCCCGGTCTTTGCAATGAAGTCAGCTTTAATATCTTGCAAAGTACTGCCGGCACATTTGCTGAAATATTCCTGCTGAGTGGTCTCGACCGATGCCAGAGCAGGTTTGATGGGATTAATTGTGTGTCCAAGGCTCTCAGCCAGAGTATATCCGTCACCCTCTGAACCAGTCTGCTGCCAACTGCTGCCTCCACAAGCTATTAAAACCTGCTTTGCCAGATATTCCCGGCTTTGGGTCTCTATCAGAAAAGTGGATTTCTTCCCGCTGATAGTTAGAACCCTTACATCATAGATAATTTCAGCTCCATTATTAAGAGCTGTTTTGAGCAAAGCATCACGCACCTGCTCAGCTTTCAGGGAAGAGGGAAAGACCTTTCCGTCCTCCCTGATATAGCTATTGCATCCCGCTTTCGACAGCAACTCTATGAAAAAGGAACTGTCATGCGCATAGATGGCTTTTTTGAGAAAAGCACCTGCCTTGCGTAAAAGCCTGATGAAGTCTTCATTGTTATGATTATTGGTAAAGTTGCATTGCCCGGAACCGGAGAGCAGCAGTTTCCTGCCTGCCTCGCAGTTTCTTTCCAGAATCACGGCACCCTTTCCATGCGCAATGGCTGCAGCCAGTCCGGCAGGTCCGGCTCCTATGATAAGAAAAGGTACGGTCTTATAGTTCAAAGCAATTCCACTTCTTTAAGTATGTAGTCCCGCATTCATGCGGTTCTGTTCCAATGATACGTCGTAATCCATGATAGAAACCTGCCTGAAGGCAGAACTACATACTTTATTAATCAAAACTGCACTTCACGCCTGTGATAAATGAAAGTTGCCAGCCCAAACATCACGGCGCAGAAAAGAAACTTGAAGGCAATATCCCACGTGAACAAAGTTCCCCACATTATGGGCAGGAAATTACCCGGCACGATAAAAGATGCAAGGTCAGGTTCTTGTCCCTTTGTTCCGATTGAGACAATTCCGAATTGCTGTGAAGTGGGTAAAACTGTCTGGATTTTCAGTATTCCCGACATGATAAGCTGGTAAGTTTTGTTCAGAATATAGGGTAAATGCCAGCCATAGATTTTGTTCAGGATAAAAGCAACCAATTGCAAAGCGCCCAAGCCACCGATTCCCAATCCAAAGGCGTTGTCTTTAAATATGGAAGACAGCAAGAATAGAATTGAACCCAGCACCATCAGCGCAATGGAAAAATGCAACCAACTCAGGAGAAAACCATTGGCACTCATCCACCAATCCACCCGCATCGGAGTCAAAATGCTTGCCAACAGATTGGACAGCAGCATATTAACAATACCGATAACAAATGCTAGTGCCAAAGGACCGCCAATCCCTGCAATAAAGCGCGACGCTGTATTTTGCCAGACAGAAACAGGCTGAGAACGGTGAAACAGCTCGCACTTATGTTTGATATCCTGATTCAGCATGGTTGAGCTGATCATACTCATTGAGATTGCGAAGATAACTCCCAGAAAACCAAAGAACATGGCTGATTGCATAATAAAAGACATTATTTTATGCACGTTTTCATTAGCTAACAAGCTAAGCGGAATACCGTTTATCACCATACTATTGTTGCCGGAGGCAGAGGCAAATATCATTGAGCCTGCCATGAAAACATACATACCCAGCAAGTACCAGATTGGCACCATCAAGGCTTTTCTATTTGCTTGCAGGTCTTTGATAACTAATGCTTTAAAGGATGTCATTTGCCACCTCCTATCTTTGCTAAGAACAGGTCAACGAGTTGCGGTGCTCCATATTCTGCGCCCGGAATGTCCAGTTTCGCTTCCACCAGGGCATGCACATAGCCCAGCCCTTCCCAAATCTGCAGGGGATTATGCTTTTTGAGTTCATCGGCAAATTCCCGTGGGACTTTGATTTCCAGATACTTCTCTTTAAGCACTTCAATATCTTCCTGCAACACAATTCTGCCCTTGTCAATAAAGATAATATCCTGCAGGATGTGTTCAACTTCATCTACCTGATGCGTCGAAATCAGAATTGTCTTGGTCTCATCATAGAACTCGCCCAGAATAGCATTAAAGAATTCCTTGCGAAAGACGATATCCAGCCCGATGGTCGGCTCGTCCAATAGCAAAAACTCCACATCTAAAGACAGCACCAAAAGCAGATATAGCTTGGTTTTCATGCCTTTGGACAGGGCTTTGACTCTCATCTTGAGCGGGAGTTCGCTTTTTTCCATCAGCCTGTCGGCTTTTTGGTCATTCCAGCTCGGATTGACTCCCCTGATGTAGGCAATGGTCTGCGCCACTGTGAGCCTGTCATCCAAAGAGTTTACGTCGGGAATGAAAGCAATCTTTCTAAACATGTGAAAGTCGTTGTGCTCAATCTTTCTGCCCTGATAGGTAATCTCGCCCTGAAACTTGAGAAAGCCCAGCATACAGCGCATCAAAGTGCTTTTACCGGCTCCGTTTTTGCCAAACAGCCCGATAATGCGTCCGCGCGGAATGGCGAGATTGACGTTATTTAGTGCTTGCAACTTACCAAAGTTTTTGGAAAGGTTCCGTATTTCCATCAGGGTATTGTTTTCTTCTGCAATGGCAGAAATCTGTGCTTCTTCCGGCATGGTTAAGAAGCTGTTTGCCTGGTTGTTATTTTCCATTAATCACCTCAGAGGGATATGCACCCTTGTTTTTCATTGCGATAGTATAGTTTTCTTGTATCAGCCTGATAATTTCATTAAGCTCAATGCCCAGTTGAGTTGCTTTCTGCACAAAGCTTTTGACTTCTGTTTCGAGATATTCCTGCATGTGTTTTCTCCTTAAATTTTCCTGTGCATCGGTTGCTACATAAAATCCCATGCCACGTTTTTTGTAAATAATACCTTCATCTTCCAATTCCTGAATCGCTTTGGATACAGTCAACGGATTGATGGCATATTGCGCCGCCATTGAACGGATAGACTGCACCACTTCCTCAGCTTTCAGAAGACCGTTCAGAATGGCGTCTTCCATTTCAGCTTTGAGCTGAATGTAAATCGGAATATTGTCGGCGAATTTCTTCATCTCGCCTCCTTAGTTGTATTCTTTTTAACTTTTTCCAAGGGAATTACTTGCCGGACTTACAATTTATCATACAAGCACAAAAGGAATGATACAAGGCACAGATTCCACCAAACAGACAGAATATCCCCCAAAACAGAGGTTTGAAGACAATCCCCGTGAAAGAAGGTGTGCTTACCGGCAGTAAGTACAATCCCCAGGTAATCAGATAGGCTCCGATTACAACGCAACTGTGCCCAAAGACTATCTGAGCTGTCTTGTTCTGCTTCCAACCCAGATAAATTAGTACCAAGCCGATTAGCCCGGAGGGACTGACCACTGCATTGTGATTAAAGAACATTAACAAGCAAAAGATAACCAGCAGAATCCCCAATCCCATGGTAATGTAACTGTGTTTCTTCATTTTCTTGCTCCTTGCTTTAGTGTCATGGTCATGTAATACACTATAGCATAATCCGTCAAGCAGAATATGCAAAATAAATATTTCCGAAACTTTATTGTAGTGCTCAAAGTCCGTTGTTATCATGTGCCGTCCCGACGGGACTGATATTTGGCTGGGTCATCTTCGCCGGGCTCAAAGCCCGTCGTTATCATGTGTTGTCCCGCTGGGACATATTCAACAGTGTCTGTTGCACCGAGTTTAAAGCCCGTCTTTAGTATGTTAAGTCCCTGTGGAACTGATTTCTTTTTTTAACATGCGCCGGCTTTAAAGTCCGGCGTCAACCCCTATGGGACATCTGAGGAAAACATAAAAATACTTGAAGCCTGAGAGAAGAAATTTAAATCCCAACGGGATGAAACATAGTAACGACGTGCTTTAGCACGGCGCATTGACTACCCTGCATAAGAGTGCCGTAGGTACGACACATTGTTACATGCCAGCGATTTATGTTATACTACATCTCAGGTAGATACTTTTCATCATACTTTATCAGGTATTTGTTTAGAAGAGACAGATATTCCTCTCTCAGTTTTACTTTCTGATGATGAGTTTCCTGATTATCGATGTATTGTTTTACTCTGTCGAGATTACTTTGAGATACAGAAAACGCTCCATATCCTGCCTGCCATTCAAACCTGAAGGGATAAAGCTTTTCATCGTTGATATGCTTGCTGCAGTTACCTTTCAGTAATTGCGCTATTTGTGCTATACTTTTATCGGCTGCAAGAGAAAGAAGGATGTGAATATGGTCAATTCCGCCGTTGATGCTATGAATATAGCAATGATGCTCTTTGGCAATACCGACAATGTAAGGGTAGATTTTCTTCTTATATTCCGGTTTGAAGTATTCCATGCGACTCTTGGCGATAAAGACATAATGAATATAAATCTGTGTGAAGCTATTAGCCATCTTTCCTCCATAAGTTAATGTGCCGTCCCGACGGGACTGATATTTGGCGGGGTCATCTTCGCCGGGCTCAAAGCCCGTCGTTATCATGTGTTGTCCAGCTGGGACTATATTCTTAAGCGTCTCATACGCCGGGCTAAAAACCCGTTATTACCACGTACAGTCACTATTGTACTAAATACGGAACTTCTTAGGGATTAATTCTACAATAACAACAAAAAACTATAAATAGTTTTTACTAATTTTGTCAAATTATTGTTTCTTATCCCCTCCATAAATGAATCTCCCCAACCTGTGATATACCACCGTTCAAAATGTGGAGCCCGGGCGGCACATTTCAGCCGGAGGTTAGGCAGAGGCTGGGGGGATTGAATTGAGCTTGATGAATCAGCTCAGAAATTATGAATTACTTTAGAAATAGAGAATGATAAACCCAAAGACCTGGATACCAAATGCCTCATTGCTTTACAAGTCCGCAACAAGGGCTCCACTTCGTCAGGTATGACGGATTCCTCGTCGTTTTTTCGCAGTTTCACCTACCACAGTTCCACCGAAATATCTTGACTCTGAGAGATAATAATTTACTCAGTATCCTCAGTTAAATTATATGTGAGGATGAAATGAGACTTGTTTTATTAATGATTCTGTTCTTGCTATTTATTACCTGCATATCTGCTCTTACTAATGATGAAAAAATCAGTCTTGTCATGACTGTCGGTGAGTTAGCTACTATGGATGATGAGGTTTGTTATATGTCAAAGCAGGTTTACCTGAGTAAACTCCCCGGCATGTTGGAAGCATTTGAAAATTTAGCAGAGACTGCGATAGTATTTGATATTGTTCAGACCCATCTTGAAGAATTTGAAGAAACCCAGGACACTTATTATATGGATAAAGTAAGGTCTATCTGGTGTCCTTGTCAGGACGATGATGTAAAATATATGGTAGGAATAAAGCTCTCTGAAATAAACGGCAGATTGGATGGATACCCCAAAAACGATTTAGAAACCCGAGTACGTTTTTATGCGAGCAAGCAAATAGTAACAGAACATTACTCATTGAAAATACTCTCTAAATATCCGGGACCCAATGAGATGAATACAATTGACGATAATGATGAGTCAGATGAATGATTTTATCAATTTTAACTCAAAGGCATGACAGACTAAGACTGGGAATACACAATAGAAAAGTTTTAACGCAGAGAAGCAGAGATGGAGAGATGCTGAGAAAAACTCCCTATTTCCTTACCACCGTATCATAGAAAATATTCTCTGTGTCTCTGTGTCTCCGTGACTCTAATTAACTAAAAATAGCATAGATTCCTGCCGAAGTCTATCCTGATGAATAGAAGGGCAGGAATGACAAAAAGGAGCAAAAACATGAGTGTTAAAGAAGAAGACAGCAAAAGACTCAATGAGCTTTACCAAGAGCTTTTGGCAAAAAAAGACGAGTATTACCAGCTTATCAAAAAAGTGTACCGTTTCCCCATGCAGGACTATTGCGTTAAATCGAGAACAGGGAACCCTATCAGGTTATCTGACCTGTTTGGCAAACACGATGAACTGATTCTGGTGCATAACATGGGGAAATTCTGTCCCTGGTGCACGCTTTGGGCAGACGGTTTTAACGGGATTATCCACCATCTGGAAGAAAGAGCAGCCTTTGTGGTTTCCACTCCTGATGAGCCGGAAGTTATGAGGAAATTTGCCCGCAGCAGAAGATGGGCATTTAATATGGTTTCCACGCTGGGCTCAACCTTAAAGAAAGACCTTGGGTTTGAAGATGAGAAAGGTAATTATCACCCCGGAGTATCCATTATCAAGAAAATGGAAGACGGCACCCTGATGCATATCTCCAAGACTCATTTCGGTCCCGGTGATGATTTCTGCTCAGCCTGGTATTTCTTTGATATGCTGGATAAAGGTGATCCCGATTGGAATCCGCAGATTAGTTATTTGGATTAGATCACGGAATACACTGAAAAGGCGGAAAGCATAGAAAAGAGTTTGTGGTTTTTAACGCAAAGGACGCAAAGAAAGCAAAGAAAGCAAAAGACTTCACACAGAGACATAGAGAAAAAGAGAGGAAGGAGAAAGCAGCTAAAGTCGATGAGTAATGTCTAATTGTTGACGTTCATTTCCCATTCTCATCTCTCAATTTTAATCTCTGCGTCTCTGTGGGTAGAAAAATCAGTACTACAAACCCACTGCCTGCTTTTGCTCTATTATAATCTTGTTTATGGCTTTTTTGGAAATGGCTATCAGTGCCTTCAATTGCTGCTGATTAAAGGAATTCTGCTCTCCCGTGCCCTGGATTTCCACAAATTCTCCGCTTTCGGTCATTACGATATTCATATCAACTTCTGCTCTGGAGTCTTTGGCATAATCCAAATCCAATTCAACTTTGCCGTCAATAATGCCGGCACTGACGGCAGCAATCCATTGTTTGAAAGGAGTTTCCGCAATCATGTTTTGCTTCAGCATAGTTTGGATTGCATCATAAACAGCAATACAGCCTCCCGTAATAGCAGCAGTCCTGGTTCCGCCATCAGCCTGCAAAACATCACAATCCACCGTAATCGTATAACCGGGCAGCTTGGTTAAATCAACCGCTTGCCTGAGACAGCGCTCAATCAGGCGTTGAATCTCTATCCCCCGGCTGTTGACTTTCCCAATCCCATCTCTTTTTACTCTCGAATTTGTGCTGCGCGGCAGCATGGCATATTCAGCAGTCAGCCAACCTGATTTGGTTTCGTCCACATGGGGTGGAACTTTCTTTTCGATGGATGCAGTGCAGATTACTTTAGTATTGCCAAAGCCTATCAGGCAACTGCCTTCGGCATTGGGCATATAGCTACGTGTAAATACTACTTTGCGTATTGGCATAAATCCTCCAATAGTATGAAGTATGTAGTACCGCATTCATGCGGTTTTTCCCATATAAAAGGTGCTTCATTGAAACAAAACCGCATAAATGCGGTACTACATACTCTTCTTATTTCGTGTTTTCCGTCATTTCAGTGTGTTTCGTGATCTTAACTTTCTGTGGTTTATCCATTTTGTTCTTTAGTCTGGCTATCCGCTTTTCCAAATCTATTAGTTTCTTTTCATTACCATAAGGGTCTGCCAGCAGGTTAAAAGAGAGGGCTTCAGCTATTAATAAAGCAGATTCAAAATCTTTATTCTTCTGCTCCAATATTATACTGAGTTCCAGCATGCTGGGATTGTGCATCAAGTCTGAGCCTTGCCGGAAGTATTGCTCTGCATCAGTCCAGTTTTTGTCCTTTTTATGCAATAACCCTAAGTCATAAACCAATTCAGGAGTAATGTAATTCTCATCAGCCAGAGCAGTAAGAATCTGCTTAGCTTCATCAAGTCTGCCCTGGGATTGGTAGAGCCTGCCCACAGCATGATAATCAATGCGGATATCCCTGTCATCAGGCAAAGGATAATCTATCTGCTCACAAATCATGGCAAATAGCGCTGCTGTATGTAATACATCTGTCTGATTATGGATAAAGATGCGTTTGAGCAGTTCCGGGTCACCATTTATCAGGAACTGAAAGTAGGTCTGCGGTATAATACTTCCATCGATATCCAATTCCTTGTCCCTGATATGTCCCAGAATGTAATATTCCAATGTTTCCAAGGCACAGGACGGCACCTTCTTTTTCCACAGCCTGCGGGCAAGATGCAGCAAATCAATATGAGACTTGGAACGCAGGTCAATCCAGAGCTGATTATGCAGAAAACGGCTTTCCAGAACAGGCAGGTCAAAGGTCTTGCCATTGAATGTGACCAGCACTGCCTTCTTTTCCAGATGCGGCAAAATCAGGTCAAAAGCGTTGATTTCAGCATCAGGTTCAGGCAGAAAGTATTGCTCCACAATGTAGTTATCGTTTTCATAATAACCGATGCCAAGCATAAAAGCAATCATGCCTCCGCCCCGGCGCAGCCCTGTGGTTTCCAAATCCAGAATCAGCAGGTCGTCGTGAGTAATGGTTTTGTCAGCAATTCCAGCCCAACTCAGCACTACATCAGGAATGTGCGGAATCAGGATAGGCAGTCCATCCGTCATAGTCGTCTGGCGGAATTTCTTTTTCGTGCAATAGACGGGATAGTCTTTGTGTATGGAAAACTCCCCTTTGATTGAATCCGCCAAAGCCCGGTGAATCATCTTGCGGATGTCAGCACCAAAATTCTCGGGGTCTGCCAGGAACTTTTCAAAATCCAAATCGCTATCCTTACTTTCTGATTTTGTTTGTCAACGTGCTCCACATATCATAAAATCCATCTATTCACATCATATCTATAAGACTTCTATTGACATTATTCCGTCAAGCCTTTTATCTTGCGTCCGGATAGAAAACTGCTTATTTTATATGGATAAAGGCTTAGGAGAGAAGATGAAAACTGCTGCATATTTGCTATCATTAGTCATCCTGATGACACTATGTAATATATTATTTGCCAAAGACATGCCTGCTGCCAAGACGAACTATGAACCCAAGATAGTGGTCATCAAGTTTCTGCCTGAATTCAAAGCACAAATTCAAAATCACTCACAGACAGGCTTTGGTTTGCCTGATTTGGACAGAACCTTAGCAAAAATCGGAGTGACCAAAATCGAGTCACGCTTTAATCCTAATCCAAAGAAATACCGGGCAGATTTGCCAGACCTGTCGCTTATCTATCAGATAAACTATTCCAAAGAAATCAGCCCCTATAGCGTAGCAGACATGCTGATGCAATACAAGTATCTGCAATATGCCGAACCGAGCTTCATTGATGAAGTGCTGGCAGTTCCCAATGATGCAAATTATGCTGCCAGCACCTATTTGGCAGCTTTGCAGGCTCCGGCTGCCTGGGATATTCAAAAAGGTGAAAACGATACTGTGGGGGTTGTCATCGGGCATATTGATACCGGCGTAAAATGGAATCATCCTGATTTAATCGGTAATATCTGGAATAATTTGGGCGAAGATGCGGACCATGACGGCAGCACATTGTTTTACAATGGCTCTGCCTGGGTGTTTGACCCGGGAGATGTCAATGGTATAGATAATGATGGGAACGGTAAAATCGACGACTTCATCGGCTGGGATTTTGCTAACACTTCAAGTATAACGGAAAGAAATGACCCGACTGATAGTAACGGACATGGCACTAATACTGCGGGAATTGCCAATGCTAAAACCAATAATACTATTGGTGCTGCAAGTATTCCCTGGAATGTGAAGCTGATGCCCATTTCGTGTTCGTATCCTGGAAGCGGAATTGTCAATGGCTATAGGGCAATTGTTTATGCTGCAGAGAATGGCGCAGACGTCATTAATTGCTCATGGGGAGTTAAATATTCATGGTCTCAAGCGAATGAAGATGTCATTGCTTATGCGTATGGATTGGGCAGTGTTATCTGCATTGCTGCCGGCAATAACAATTTTCGTGAACCTGTCTATCCCGCTGCCTATCCAAAAGTTGTGGCTGTTGGGTGCGTAACTAATGCAGGTGTCAGATATTCAAGTACAAGTTATGGCTCATTTGTAGATGTTACTGCGCCCTCTCAAAGTATGTGGACAACCGGTCTATCTGATACGTATACTTCAGTTGGAGGAGCCACATCCTATTCCTCTCCAGTAGGTTCAGGCTTGTCTGCTTTGATAAAATCCGCTCATCATGCTTGGACTAATGACCAGGTAGTAAATCAGTTAATTGCCACCTGTGATAACATTGACGCAAGTAATCCGAGCTATGTTAACTTATTGGGCGATGGAAGGTTAAATGCCTATCAGGCATTGAGCCAGGTTAATCCTCTGGTTGACCAGGAATTACGACTGCAACTTTTTGAAGTGCTTCAGCCCAGTGATGCCAATGCTAATAATGCCCTTGAAAAAGGTGAGAACTTCTCTCTCAACCTTAAAATCCGCAACTATACGCATGGCGTTAGTTCCAATAATGTTACTTTCACCCTTTCTACTACCGATACGACTATCACCATTCTAAACAATACAGCAGTTGGTTCTGTTGTGGCAGACGGTTATTCCACTTTGTCTAATGCTTTTTTGTGCAGAGTTTCCAATACTGCCACATCTCATTATGCAATTTTCACGCTGAATATGTCTGCGGATTTAACAGTTGTTACGGATACATTGCAAAGTTTTTCACTTCTGATTAATGCCGGCGGTGTTTTTGTCTGGGAGGGGAGGGCAGAATCAGGTTACAGCGGAAGAAAGATTCGGGATAGTCTTATCGGACAAGGCTACGCCGTTACTTATGGGACAACCTTTCCGGCGTCTTTTCACAGCTTTTCCGCGGTCTTTCTTAGTTTCGGCATGTTTGCATCATCCGGGTTTAATCTGACCAGATTTGACAAACTCGCCATGGTTCAGGCAGTGAAAGATTATCTGCTGGAGGGCGGCAGAATATATATGGAAGGCGCAGATGGCATCGGATGGGACTTGAGCACTTATTTGCCTGATGTCGGCGAAGGTCTTTCTGCAGCCCAGGTGCTGTTTCCACTTTTGGGTATTGCCACTTACAATGATGGAGGAACTAATGGAATTAACGGCTTGGCAGGACAGGTGTTAGCCGTAACAAACGGGATGAATTTCACTGCAACTACGCAGACAAAGATAGAGTCTGTAGATAAATTCACACCTTCAGCCAGCGGAGCGGTTGCTTTTATTGAGTCGGGTTATGGAACCGTAGCTATTCAAAATTACGGCAGCTATGGGCAGAAGTCCTTTGTCATGTCATACTGTTTGGCAGAACTGACAGATGGCGCAGGTGCCAGCACGAGAGACAGTCTGCTGAAAAAGATTATGACTGATTTCACAACTGTCGGCACGACTATGGTGATGACGGTTCCCAATGTTTCGATTGCCAATAACGCCGGCACTGTTGCATTGAGTTGGAGCGCTGTGCCTTATGCCGTAAGCTATAGAATAGAATCTTCAAGCTCGCCGTATTCCGGTTTCACATCGGAAACCACTATCACGCAGACTTCGTGGAATGCTCCCGTGACTTTTCCGCAAAAGTTCTATCGGGTTGTCGCCAGAACGAGCGGTTTATAACAGTATATTCTGATTGACCTCGTGTAAATGCTGCGGGAATATCTCAGCAGCAAAGCCCTTTTCTTTGAGAAGGTTACGCAGCTTTGGCAGGATGGGTGCTTCCGTGAAAAAGTGCCCCGCATTGATAAGAGGAATCCTGCTGTCTATCATAGCATGGTAGTTGATGTCACCCGTGACTAAGACATCCGCAATGCCGGTTGCTATATTGATGAGGCTTCCGCCTGCTCCGCCGCAAATGGCGACCTTTTTTACTGATACAGATTTTTCCTTTCCGGCTGTCCAAAGCTGCACGAAAGGTGCTTTCAAATTCGCTTTGACCAGTTCTGCAAAAGCAACCAGACTCATCTCCTGCTCCAGCTCACAAATCAATCCCAAGCCATAAGCAGGATTGCTGTTTTCCACAGCTGTGAAATAGACAGCGGGTGTTTCATAGGGATGCGCTGAAGCAATGGCTTGTTTAACGGCGGTGAGATTGAAACTATCCACCATAAACTCCAGTTCCACCTCGTCCACTTTTTCCAGCAAGCCAGGTTCACCCAAGCATGGATTGCTACCATCCAAGGCTCTGAATGTGCCGGTAACATCGTGCCGGGTTGAGCAATTGTCATAAAACCCGATTCTGCCGGCTCCTGCAGAGTGAATTGCTGCTGCAAGTTTATCCAAATACAGAGGCGGAACTGTGACTGAACCGTGAAACCAATTACTGCCTGTTTCCGGACTTAAAAAACCTTTCACCGTCAACCCCAAAGCTTCTGCCAAAGCATAGTTTACGCCTTGCGGAACCACATCCAGATTGGTATGCATAGCGATCACAGCTATTTTGTCGGCTATCAAAGCGAGCATATCCGGTCTGGTTACTGAGCTTATAGCTTTAAAAATATAGGGATGGTGGCTGAGAATGAGCTTGAATTCTTGTTTGACGGCATAATCAATAACGGCGGGAGTCACATCTAATGTCAGCAGGATTTGGTCTGCTTCCCAATCAGCCAAACCGATTTGCAGACCGACGTTGTCCCATGCTGATGCCAAACCCCGGGGGGCAAGTTTTTCTAAAAGACTAAGGACTTCCGCTACTTTCACAATAGACCTATTGGTTGATTATGGAGTCCGCCTGTTCTTTATCGTTTGAATAGGTGAAAGCATCCAATATTTTATAGTTATTTTCGGGGTCTGTCACTTCAGGATAAGCAATGCGCAAAGCTTCCAACTTCTCATTTGAGAATTCAAAAGCATCAATTAATCTGTTAATCTGGTTACAACTGAATTTGTAATTCTTGGCAGCAGTGCGCAGAACTCTAAGCTTATTATCACTGAAACTTTCAGCATTTATCCTTGAAATAAGTGAGCCGAATTCGCTTTCAGGCATGGTTTTGCGGGAAGCTTTGGCAGGAGTTGCGACTTCTGTGGGCTTTTCCACTTTCTCGGTTTTATGGGTTTCCACAGGCTCGGCATCGGTATTTTCATCCATTCCGCTGATGTTCATATTGATATTAACGGTTCCTGAAGATGGGGTGGAAGTGCTTGTGCCGGATGAAGATGTAACAGTCTGACCCACTGTAACCGTCTGATTCGTCGGCAGCAGAGCCAGCAGACCGTATATCTCGTTCATCAGGTTTTCGGCTTTCTTTTGGTCAATTTTGTTAAGCTTGATGTGAACTTCTTTTTCCAATTGTTCCATTTTGACCGCAATCTGGTCTATCAAATTACCCGATGTCGTGGTTCCGTTGCTTTGAACCCCCGTGATGGACATGGAAACATTCCCTTCCGGAGTGCTGATTTTAAATTCCTGAGCTGAGAGCGTGAAGCACACTGTCACAAGCAGTGCAATAATTAAATAGCGCATGATGTTCTCCTATTCATTATTTTAAATTTTGTTTTTGCGATTTGAGACAGCATTGGCTAAATAGTATCTTTTGGCAAGCCTTTTTTCCCAGCTATGCAATTATCTATTGACAAGGAATTAGCAAATTGACAAGCTTGTCTCATAAAAAAAATAAACAAGGAGTACACAATGCCAAAGGTTTTAATCGCCACCGAAAAAGCATTTGCCGGCGAGGCAGTGCAGAAAATCAAAGCCGTATTGGATGCTGCCAATTATCAGCATCAATGGCTGGAAAACTACACCGACCTCAACGACTTTTACAAGGCTGTCGTTGATGCGGAAGCTCTGATTATCCGCAGCGATATTGTCGATGAGAAAGTGCTGGAAGCAGCCAAAAAGCTGAAGATTGTTGTGCGTGCAGGTGCAGGCTATGACAATATTGACCTGAAAGCAGCCACTGCTCACGGCGTAATTGCCATGAACACTCCCGGGCAAAATAGCAATGCCGTGGCAGAACTTGCCATCGGAATGATGATTTATATGGCGCGCGGAAAGTTCAATGGCAAATCCGGTAGTGAACTTGCCGACAAAAACCTGACTTTATATGGTTTTGGCTGGGTGGCACGTTATGTTGCCAAAATTGCCATCGGCATCGGCATGAAAGTCTTTGCCCTCGATCCTTATCTGGCAGACGATGTCTTTTCCAACGCCGGTGTAAAACGCCTCACCAAGCTGGAAGATGTCTTCAGTATGGGCGATTATATTTCTCTGCATATTCCCGCTAATGCCGACACCAAGAAATCCATCAACTGGAGTCTGCTGAGTCTGATGAAAAAGGGCGCAACTCTCATCAATACTGCCCGCAAGGAAGTCATTAACGAAGAGGATTTGACTAAAGCTTTTACTGATTTGAAGGGCTTTAAATATGTCTCAGACGTGGAATCAGACAACGTGGCATTTTTGAAACAGAATTTTGCCGATAAGGTCTATTTTACCCCCAAGAAAATGGGCGCTCAGACCGAAGAAGCCAATATCAATGCAGGCGTAGCCTCTGCCAAACAGATAATTGATTTCTTTGAAAAAGGCGATACTAAGTATAAAGTGAACTAAATCACAAACCCATCAACGAGATATAGGGCAGCCCAGCGGCTGCCCTTTTTTGCATTATTCCTGAAATTAACGAGTGCATGGATTTGGAATACATGCTTACTGCCGTATTTTTATTTAGATATAGACTTTGGGAAGCTTGGACTTCATATCCCGTAAAGATATTTAATTTCAACAGGATGATCGCTTCATGAAGTCCAGATTGCCCTGTGTTTGGGGTGCCAATAAAGTTAGCGTCAGGCAATGTGGACTCCAAAAAGCTTAGTTTCTCACAGCCTCTTTATGCGGTTTTTTGAAGTGGGAATACCTTTATTGTTTTGAATTAAACTCCCTGAAGCCATTGTTCAGCCGGGGGGCGGCTATCCTACAGCAAGGTCAAGCGTAAATCAAGCGTAATATTATTACGCTTGATTTACGCTTGACCTTGCTAAAGTTTTGCTTGACAGGATTCCAGTATGTCGTGAAAATGACGACATACTGGAAGCGAGGATATAATGCAAGTCGAACTCAATCTGCCCTTTGATTACCTTTATCTGATTGGTCAATTAAAGCATTATGCCAGTCCCAGGGACAAGATTACGCAATTGCTTAAAATTGGTGAGATTGTCAGAATAAAGAAGGGGTTATATCTCACTAAAGATGCTCATGGAGATTATCTTCTGGAAATCCTGTCTGGGATGCTGTATGGTCCTTCCTATATTTCTTTGGAATATGCCCTGGCGTATTATCAAATGATCCCGGAGCAGGTCAAAACAATAACCTGCATAACAACACAAAAGCCGAAGATATTTCATACTCCAGTGGGCAGTTTCCGATATCAGCATATCAGACCGGAGTTATTTCATCTTGGTCTGGAATACATGCCCTGCCAAAGCAGCGGTTTTTGGGTTGCATCCAGAGAAAAGGCATTGTGCGACATAGTTTATTATAGAAGTAAAACCCTCTCTATAGATGAAACTGATGAGTTTTTGCTGTTAGATATGCGCATGGATAAAATGGAATTACAAAAGATAGATTTGAAAAAAATCCAAAGCTGGCAAAAGTTGTATAGCAATTCTGCCATTGATAGCTTAATAACCTATCTGCAAGGAGCATTGTGATGAATATTAAAGATATGTTGCAAGAACGTTTTCAGCCCAAGACCAGAGCTGATTATATCATAGCTCTAAAAACTCTCATCCAGGAAATGGTTTTGATAGGCTTGGGGAGAGCCAAGTTCTTTGAACACGCTGCTTTTTATGGTGGAACTGCTCTCAGGATAGTTTATCAGCTTCCGCGCTTTTCAGAAGATTTGGATTTCACTCTGCTTAGTCCGGTTAAAGATTATAGTCTAAAGCCATACTTTCAGGCAATTACGACAGAATTGACCGCTTTTGGTTTTCAAGTGGAGATTGTCGAAGCAGCCAAGCAAACTGAGAAGGCAATTGAATCGGCATTTATCAAAGCCAATACAAAGCTGCATCTGCTCAAAATCGGAGTTCCGGATACTTTGGCAAAAACTGCTGCTAACGAAGTAATCAAGGTTAAGTTTGAAATTGACACCAATCCCCCTCATGCCTTTGATACTGAGGTTAAATACCTGCTGGTTCCAATCCCGTACAGTGTGAAAGTAGTCAGTTTGGAGCAGATGTTTGCCGGGAAAATACATGCGATTCTTTGTCGTAACTGGAAAACCAGAGTCAAGGGCAGGGATTGGTATGATTTGGTCTGGTTTGTCAGCAGAAAAGTATCTTGTCCGGCAGCTTGTTTGGAAAGCAGAATGCGCCAGAGTGGACATTGGACGAATTCAGATAAACTTGATATTGCTACGCTGCAACAATTGCTGTCAGATACAATACGAAGAGTAGACCTGAAAGCAGCCCGGCAGGAAGCAATGCTGTTTGTGGATAACCCGGCTGAGCTTGAAGTCTGGTCAGAGGATTTCTTTGTGTATTGCTTTAAAGAGATAATTTGGATTTAGGCTGCCAGGAATTATTTACACGTGTTTATGAAAAAAACCTTGAAAGAAATTGAGGGTTATTTATAAAGACACAAACGTATTATTTTAATGGAGGTACAATGTCCAAGAACGTCGAAAAAGACAAAGTGGGCATGATCATTCGTGCGGAGGATACGCCTGAGAAGATGGAAGTTGAGATAACTGAAATCAAAGCTCAGGGCGACGATAATTCACCCGTGAAGATTTATTACAATTGGTGCAAAAAGTGCGGAATTTGCGTAGCTTTTTGCCCAACCGGATGCTTAGGCAGAAAATCGGATGGCTCACCTTATGTGGCAAATCCTGAAAAGTGCATTCATTGCGAAACCTGTGACAGATTATGTCCCGATTTTGCCATAACAGGCGCTAAGGAAAAGTAAGGGAGAATGATGATGGCTACAGTAAAAAAACCAGTTAAACCAAAAGCACAAACTCCCAAGCCCAAAGAATCTAATGATACTGCCAAATTAGTGGTACTGATGCAGGGCAACGAAGCAGTTGCCAGAGGTGCTTTGGATGCGGGTATAAATTTCTTTGCCGGTTATCCGATAACTCCTTCCACTGAGATTGCCGAGATTTTATCTGTTGAATTACCACTTAGAAACGGTGTCTTTATCCAGATGGAAGATGAGATTGCCAGCATTTGTGCTATCACAGGCGCTTCCCTGGCAGGCGCAAAATCCTTAACTGCTACCAGCGGACCCGGCTTTTCATTGATGCAAGAAGGCATTGGTTATGCCAAACTAACTGAAACTCCGTGCGTGGTGGTCAATGTGATGAGAAACGGACCCAGCACAGGCATGCCGACCAGTCCGGGACAAGGTGACATCATGCAGTCACGCTGGGGCTCACATGGTGACAGTCCCGCCATCGTGCTTTATCCAAATTCCGTCAAAGAAAGCTATGAACTCACCATTCGTGCCGTGAATCTGTCTGAGAAATACCGTACCTGTGTAATCCTGCTGATGGACGAGGTAATCGGACACATGCGTGAAGCTGTTTCTTTGCCGGATATCAGCAAAGTGCGTGTAATTTCTCGTATCAAACCCACCGTTCCACCCCATTGGTATAAACACTATGATGAAAATCAGAAGTATATGTCACCTATTGCCAGTTTCGGTGAAGGCTACCGTTATAATGTAACGGGTCTGACACATGATGCACTGGGTTTCCCGACCAATAAATCCGCAGAAGCGAATGTGATGATGGAACGTCTTCGTAAGAAAATCTCTTACAATATTCGTGACCTCGTTCAAATAGAAAGCTATCAGATGGAAGATGCCAAGATTGCCGTTTTTGCAGCAGGTATCACGTCCAGAGCCGCCAAAAGCGCTGTCGCAGCAGCCAGAGCAGAAGGTATAAAAGTCGGACTTTTGCGTCCTCTCACCATCTGGCCCTTTCCTGACGATGCAGCCAAAATGATGCTCAGAAATGTGGATACCGTGATTGTACCTGAACTAAATCAGGGACAACTGGAACACGAAATACAGAGATTGAAAGAGCAGAAGACAAGCACGCTTATTCCCATTCAGAAAGCTGATGGCACTCTTATCACACCCAATGACATCTTACGCGTAATCAGAGAGGTACATTAAAATGGCGACAATCTCACAAAAAGTAATTCATGAATACCTGAGACACGATAAAAAGTTTCCCCATGTCTGGTGCGCCGGATGCAGCAATGGTATCGTGCTGGGAGCTATAATCCGAGCCTTTGCAGATATGCAAATCAACCGTGATGATTACATCATGGTTTCAGGCATCGGCTGCTCGAGCAGAATGCCCGTATATGTTGATTTGAATACTCTGCATACCCTGCATGGCAGAGCAATTGCTTATGCCACAGGTGTAAAGATGCACAAACCTAAAATGAAAGTAATCGTAATTACCGGTGACGGAGATTGCACTGCAATAGGTGGTAATCATCTGATTCATGCTGCCCGTCGGAATATCGACATTACGGTTATTCTCGTTAATAATAACATTTATGGCATGACAGGCGGACAATGCAGCCCGACCACACCCAACGGAGCTTTTGCCACAACGGCATCGTATGGCAATATCGAGCCGGATTTCAATATCTGCGACCTGGCAATGGGAGCCGGAGCCAGTTATGTGGCACGCACCACTGCTTTTCATACTCAGGAAACCCAGAATATGGTCAAAGAAGCCATCAACCATCCCGGTTTTTCGATAATTGAAGTTGTCAGCGCTTGTCCGGTTATCTATGGCAGATTAAACAAGAAAGGTGGAGCTCCTGAAATGATGAAGAATTTCAGGGACAATTCCGTTCCACTGGCTGCAGTTGATAAGCTTCCTCCCGAAAAAGTGGAAGGGAAAATCATCCGTGGCGTGCTCAGAAAAGAAATCAGAGCTGAATTCACCGATGCTTATGCCCAGTTATGTGTAAAAGCCCAGTCAATGGGAGGCGGAAATGAGTAAAGCAAGCAAGACAACGGAAATCAGACTTTCAGGCAGCGGTGGTCAGGGTCTCATCCTTGCCGGCATTATTCTTGCCAAAGCTGCTGTGATAGACAAACGCAGAGTCACTCAGACCCAAAGCTATGGACCTGAATCTCGGGGTGGATATTCCAGAGCTGATGTCATTATCAGCGATAGCGAAATCTATTTTCCGGAAGCCACTTCTTTTGATGTTTTGATGGCTCTCACGCAGGAAGCTTGTGATGTATATTTGTTTGAGCTTAAGGAAAGCGGTGTGCTGATTGTTGACACCACCTTTGTCAAAAATATATCCTTGATGTCTGACCATACTTATGAAGTACCTTTTACGGAAATCGTCACAGAAAAGCTGGGAAGTCCCATCACTACTAACATTATTTCTCTGGCTTTTATGGTCAAAGTAACCGGCATTGTCCAGGAAGAATCACTCAAACAAGCTATTGCAGAATCGGTCAAACCTGCTTTTCTGGATTTAAACCTCAAGGCGATGAAGCTGGGGTTTGAGCTGGCAGCAAAATACGGTAAGTAATATGATTAAGCACATCTCACATATCGGAATAGCAGTGGCAGATTTGGATGCGGGTATTGCTTTTTATGAAAAGCTGGGTTTGAAACTGGAAAGTATTGAAGAAGTTCCTTCGCAAAAAGTGAAAGTGGCTTTTTTCCCGTGTGGAGATACCAGAATAGAATTGCTGGCACCAACTGCTGAGGACAGTCCGATTGCCAAGTTTATCGAAAAGAAAGGTGAAGGCGTTCAGCATATTGCCTTTGCTGTGGACGACCTGCCCAATGAGCTGCAAAAAGCCGAAGGCAACGGGATTCAACTGATTGATAAAGAACCGCGTCCCGGCGCGCATGGAGCTGAGATTGCTTTTCTACATCCCAAATCCACGCTGGGTGTCTTAATCGAGCTCTGCAAGGAAAAGCACTAAACAATTAGTAGGATAACTGTCCTCAGTTGTCCAGAGAAAAATAAAATAACAGTTTAACTATATAAAAAACAAGGCTGTTTACTAAAAAAGTAAACAGCCTGTTTCATTTCCGTCATTCCTGCTTGGGGGTCTCTCCCTGCGAAGGAGGCTGTGCGAAAACGTTGCAGGGATTTGGAGTACATGCTTCCTGACGTATTTTAAGTTGAGCTGGTGACTTAGGGAAGCTTGGACTTCATATCCCGTAAAGACATATGGTTTCAATGAGATGGTCGCTTCATGAAGTCCAGGTTGCCCTTGGGTTTGGATAATGAAAATAGTGCACACCGGCAACGTGAACTCCAAGAAGCTTAGTTTTCGCACAGCCACGCAGGCAGGAATTCAGGTCTTTGTTTTTGTATTCCTATTTCGTTATTTTACTCACTATCCTGAACAATACATACAAGAGCCATTCAACCACGGTGACCACAATTATAATGAGCATTATCCAATTATCCTGTATCGACTTGATACTGAATTGAGCCAAAATAAACATCACCGACCCGATAAAAGAATAGATAAAGCATGCAATACAAATCTATTAACAATATCGATTAATAGATGGCGTGTTTCATCTCTCACGCTATCTCCTCTAAAAAGATATAAAAGAATAATTTAACAGCTTTTCTTTCATCTTCTTTTGTTTTCAATTCAATAATACCGTCAAGGTAAATCTTTGGAATTCGGCAATTTCATTATGAAAAACTACATATTCAAAAGTAGGATAACCGCCCTCGGTTGTCCAAACCTGTCTCATCCTTATTCCGCATCCTTTTTCCTCCTCGATTGATTAGCCGAGTATCAAGGGACAATCAGCGGACAATCAACGGAGTTTAGTTCCTTGATTGTCCGAAGATTGTTGCCTGTGAGTTGCCTGATGAAACGTGTGCCACCTGCGTGGCAAATTATGAATTACGAATTACAGGCAACATTCAAAGAAGTCTTTTATCCACCATAGATGACTCCCGGCAAGATGTGGTTTACCACCGGCTGAAATGTGGTGCCCAGGCGTCACATTTCAGCCGGAGGAGTGGCACAGGATGGGGAGATTTAATAAAGGCTGATATATCGTCTAAGTAATTATGAATTTTGAATTACAAATTGGGTTCTTTATGCTTTGCTTTTTTTACGTACTTAGTTTTATGAAAAGTAGAACTGTGTAAACGTGGAAAAGTGAAGTAGTGTACAGTTCGGAGAACGACACTATATAACACGGCACGTGAGTGCCGTGAAACGTCCTCCCCCGCGATAATAGTCCGGCATTTTTATTGAATCTTATAGCTTGCAATTCGGTAAAACGCAAGCTATACTGGTGGGAAAGGGATAGAGTCCGCAAAGACTTCGAGTCTGTCGTCCTGTTATCCCTTCCACCAACCTTCA
>Ga0247841_10004328_pt1 | contig 24598 bp, 27 predicted proteins | sample LaCruzMarch2015__2_FD_192410 | JGI IMG/M metagenome (GOLD analysis project Ga0247841, IMG submission 192410) | Freshwater microbial communities from meromictic Lake La Cruz, Castile-La Mancha, Spain - LaCruzMarch2015_18m | ecosystem: Environmental > Aquatic > Freshwater > Lake | place: Spain... | reverse complement strand
TTGATTGACGATGTTCCATCATGGAGGAAGCGTCTGTCAATGTTCTTCTAACTTTCATCTTTGTTTTTTGAACAAAGGTAGGGGGATGTCATACTAAACGCAATATGTACCAGGCCGAATGCTTACAATATATCGAATATTTATAGCCCTCCTACCAAAGTACATCTGATCATCCAACCTCACACTGAAGTCTTTAAAACAGCATGCCCAAATCACATCGAGATATGTTTCGCAGTTCCCGGTACAACTTATCCTTACAAACGACTGAAAGCTTCTCCCTAGTTGAAAACGAAGATCCCCTTTCCTGATGAGAAAGGGAAGGCCTAATTATTGTGGCAAATCCTTAAATTCAATTAATTGTCAGCCTAATCTGTTTCCTAAATCCAACCTCAACTAACCTATAAAGTGTCGATAATTGAATATCACTACAGCATTTTCAATTCGGGAAATAAAGCTTTTTCTTGTCCCGGTCTTTTTCGCCAATTCTTCTTGTGTCAAATGAGCATCTTTTCTCGCCTTCGGGATTGCAAACAGGAGGGACTCCGGGGGTTAGGCCACGCTGATTTTTATTTCCTGTCCATATTTAATAATCTCATTAACAATTGGATTAGATCGTTCAAACTCTCTTTCTCTAAACGGATGCGGCTCAATACGACTATCGATCTTTCGTCTTAGCCGCATCAATTCCAATTGCATATCTATCAGGTTGTTATAATCTTTGAAAACAACTGCAATGTCAATGTCACTATCATCGTTATAATTCCCTTTTGCAAATGAACCAAAAAGAATAATCCGGATGTATTTATAATTTGCACTTACTGCACTTGCATATCTTTTTGCAATATTTAAAGCATCTGTTTTATCCATGACCTAATAATTTTAATTTTTTCAATCCAATCTTTTGTAAAATCAACAGTGCATAATGAATAAAATTCCCTTTTGTAATCATCGTAGCGAGCGTTAAGATTAAAAGAAGTAATCTTATCGAGCCAGTCTGCGTATTCATCATTCAATTCAAGGTCATTAAGTTCGGCCAATCTGTATAAGTTATGCGAGAAAGGTGCATGTTTTTGGTTTTTGACAACATAGAATGCTTTAAGTAATTTTTCGATCGAAATGTGGCCCAAAAACAAAGACCACCCATATGATTTTGAATCAAACAAACTTATCATTGTTTGAAAATCCTCATCAGACGTTTCTAACCAATGTCTGACAACTTTATCAACATCAATATTTAAGTTTTCGTCACTCATCACTCTTTAATTTAGGCAAATATACTATTATTAAATGAATGTCAATGGGTGAGGTTTAATGTTCAGCATTTCAACAAAACAATTTTTTGCGGTAAGATCCCTCCGCCGGACGGACAAATTATCTCACGCCGTAGTCTTGAAAACAGCATTCAGAAAATTTATCGAAATATGCTCGTTAGCTCCCGGGACGCCTTGTCGTTGCAAACTGCTGACAGGTTCCCCAGTCCCCGCAAAATTGGGGTCCAGAAGCTTTGGGATTGCAAGCGAAGGGGAATCCTGGAATCTTTCTCCACAATATAGTCTGGTCGCAATGAATTTAAGAACAGAAATATTAGTTAAATGTTTTACAGCTTTTGTTGACTTGTTGTCATATTTTTAACAAATCAATATTAAACCTGGAAACGATTTGGTATTGGGTAACAGAACAGTGGAGCAAACAAATCTGATTAATAAAATTCCTTTCTATTTATTACCTTTGATTTTCAAATACAAACTAATATGAAAAAGATTAGTTACTTCCGGTTCCTGATCGTTAGTTTTCTGGTACTATCCCAATTTGACGGAATGTCGCAGAACAGGATAATTATTCATGCCGATAAGCCGGGAGCGAAAATTGATAAGGCTGTTTATGGTCATTTTGCCGAACACCTTGGACATTGTATTTATGGAGGGATATATGTCGGTGAAAAATCTGATATCCCGAATACCGATGGATTCCGCACCGATGTTGTTGGCGCATTGAAAGATCTGAAAGTCCCTTTGATTCGCTGGCCTGGTGGTTGTTTCGCAGATACTTATCACTGGAAAGATGGAGTTGGAACGAAATCTGAACGCCCGGCAATAGTAAATGTACATTGGGGCGGAGTAACCGAAGATAACAGTTTTGGCACCCATGAATTTTTGAATTTTTGTGAACTAATTGGAGCTGACGCATATGTCAATCTTAATGTGGGAAGCGGAACCGTCAGGGAGGCTTCCGAGTGGATTGAGTATGTCACCTCATCGAATGAAAGCCCGATGACTAAATTGCGCAAAGAAAACGGCCGTGAGAAACCCTGGAGCGTAAAATATTGGGCTGTTGGGAATGAAACATGGGGATGCGGCGGGAATATGCGACCGGAATACTATGCCGACCTGTACCTGCAGTATGCTTCCTTTATGCGTGCTCCAGGCATTTTTAAAATTGCGAGTGGTGCAAATGTTGAGGATTACAAATGGACAGAAGTTTTAATGAGGGAGGCATCCCGGATGATGAGTGGAATCTCACTTCATTATTATACTGTTCCCCGCGAATGGAACTTTAAAGGTTCTGCAACCCAGTTTAATGACTCAATGTGGTTTGTAACACTATCGAAAACTTTGAAGATGGAGGAGCTGGTTACAAAACACTCAGCCATCATGGATAAATATGATCCGGCTAAGAAAGTGGGGCTTCTTGTTGACGAATGGGGCACATGGTACGACGTTGAACCCGGGACCAATCCGGGATTTCTTTACCAGCAGAACACACTGCGCGATGCCCTGGTGGCAGGTATTAACCTGAATATCTTCAATAACCATTCCGACCGGGTCAGAATGAGCAATATAGCTCAGATGATTAATGTTTTACAATCAGTTATCCTGACTAAAGGCAAAGAGATGGTTTTAACGCCAACCTATTATGTCTTTAAAATGTACAATGTTCACCAGGATGCAAAGATGTTGCCAATTGAGATAAAAAGCAGACAATACACTTTATTTTCCAATTCAGTTGATGCTATAAACGGTTCTGCTTCGATTAAGGACGGCATTGTGAGCATTACACTTTGTAATCTCGATCCGGTTTATCCTCAGGAGATTGAATTTGATATTCATGGGGTGAAATTTTCAAATGTGTCCGGAAAAATTATTACTGCTGATAGAATCAATTCCTATAACGATTTTGGCAAAAAAGAAGAAGTCTCTTTGAAAGATTTTAAAAATCTGAAATTGAACAAAGGGGCACTTGTGGCAACCATCCCTGCAAAATCTGTTGCGTTAATACAATTGAAATAGAAGTTTGTTTTAATTCGTTTTTCTCCCATTCACCTCACCTTAGAACTGATTTTTAATGCAAGCTTATAAAACATCAAAAGAAGCAATTTCACTTTTAATATTTTCTGCATTTCTTTTATTAGGATGTTCGAAAGCTTACCCGGATTCTCCGGATTTGTCCGACATTGGCTTTGTTAAAGGGGCAGATATAAGCTGGCTTCCACAGATGGAAGCCACAGGATATATATTTTATAACGATAAGGGAGTTGAGCAGGATTGTTTTCAGATATTGAAAGATCATGGAATTAATGCAATCAGGCTCAGAACCTGGGTAAAACCTTCGAATGACAGGTTAAGTGGCCATTGTAATAAAGAAGAAACGGTATCAATGGCAATGCGGGCTCAAAAATGGGGAATGAGTGTAATGATAGATTTTCATTATAGCGATTCGTGGGCTGATCCTGGAAAACAGAAGAAACCTGCAGCCTGGGAAGGACATAATATTCCGCTGTTACTGACTGATATATACGATTATACATACGATGTTATGTCAGTGCTGAAGAGTAGCGGCATATCTCCTGACTGGGTTCAGATTGGAAATGAAATACCAGGCGGTATGATCTATCCCGAAGGAAGCACCTCTAACTGGAGCCAACTTGTTCAATTAATTAACAAGGGTTATGATGCAGTTAAAGCTGTTAGTCCCCTTTCAAAAGTGATTTTGCATATTGATCAGGGAAATAACAATAGCCGGTTCAGGTGGTGGTTTGACAATGCCAAAATGAATGGTGCAAAATATGATATTATTGGATTATCCTATTATCCATACTGGCTTGAAGGACAACCGGATTTCACACTATCGGTTGATGACCTTGGCAATAATCTGACAGATATGGCCATCAGATATGGGAAGGAGGTCATGGTAGTCGAAGTTGGCGGTGAAGATATCAAGGCACAAAATACTTACGATATGCTGGTTGCTGTTCAAGAAAAGGTGAGGTCTGTCCCGGAGGGTAAAGGCCTTGGTGTATTTTACTGGGAGCCTGAAGGTGCCAAAAGCTGGAGCGGTTATTCACTAAGTGCCTGGGGCGCTGACGGAAAACCAACAATTGCATTGGACGCCTTCTTAAAAACCCTATGATTTCTCAAATCTGTTAATCTTTAATGCAAATATCTTAAAGCAGGTTTATTTAATCTCATTTAACCAGCTTTAAATTACTACAATAGCTTTAGCTCTTCATTAAAATCAAATTGCAAATCTTCGTGAAGCATTGCAATTGTTTTCCTGAGGCGTTGGCTCTGACGTAAGTAAATATTCCTGATTGTTATGTTGTTTACGAACGGCACATTTTTCCTGAATTCCTTGCAGAAAAATAAAACCAATTCAGCTTCGGTGCGTTTTTGCCCCGAATAACGAATACGTTGATTCATAAATGAAAGCGTTTTGCGCAGACCTTTTTTTGTGAGGTAGGGTGTTCCCCGGCTTAATTCATGAAAATGTTGGTCGATTCCCTCTTTCACATTCCGGATAAAGCCGGGTTCGTCATCAGCGTCGAAAAGAAGGTACGAAAGGAGTTCTTTGTTCTCCTTCTTATACCTTGCCATCCTTAGGCACAGATCAGGCAATTCACCTGAAGGGATATTATTTATTGCCCTTCTGAGTTCAGAAAGTGAAGCTGTTGACATAGAATTAACTGTTTTAATCTGAGCGGATCATGTTTGTTCTGATCCGGTCAGCCTGATTTCATTAATATCAGCCAAGCCAGACATCTGAATTTCTGGCTGTGTGGACATTAATCTCACCTTTAAAATGGTAACCCGATTCTTCAACCAGTTCTTTCACCTTCACTATATTAATTTCATATCCTGAAATTCTCACCTGACCATTAGTCACATCAGCAATTACATCATCGACCCCGACGATTGTCTTAATACTATTCTCAATGTAGGTCTTGCAGTTTTTGCAGGTCATCCCCTCTACCAGGAAAGTTTTGATTGTCATATTATTCATTTTTGTTATCAATTGTTTATTTGCTTCTGAACCATTTGGATTAATTCTAAATAACATCCAAATATAATGTTATTATCAGATCAGAATAAATTTTTCACAAAAAATAACAATTGGGAATGTTAAATATGAAAGTGTAAACATTTTTACTTTTTCAAATGTTATTACCTGTGAAACTATAAAAGTTACTTATGAAACAATATTCCTTTTCTGCTGATGCTTTAGTAATTGAAAATAAGCATTATGTATATTCCCCGGTGATTTTTATCAATCATCAGTTAAGCCTAAAGTTTGTTTTAATGGTTTCGTTAGTTTTTGCTTCAGCATTTATTCTGAAGGGCCAGATGCCTTCAGACACACTGAAATATTGGAAGGTGAGTGGTAAAAGTTCATTGAATTTTTCACAGGTTTCGTTGACTAACTGGTCAGAAGGTGGTGACGGATCAGTTTCCGGTGCCTTTCTGTTTGGAATTGCTGCTAATCAAAAGAAGAATCGCCATTCCTGGGACAACAATTTCGCATTTGAATATGGAATGACAAAGAATAACAGCGAATCTCTGCGTAAAAGTGTTGACCAGGTTTATCTTTCATCGAAATATGGATATGAAATCGCAAAAACCTGGTATCTTGCCACTCTTTTCGACTTTAAAACCCAGTCGGCAAAGGGTTATAATTATCCTGCTACTGACAAGTATATTTCACGGTTTTTTGCTCCGGCATATATGAATTTCGCTGTTGGTATTGACTTTAAGCCAAACGCTGATTTCTCTCTCATGATGTCACCGGTAAGTACTAAATTTACCTTTGTCCTCGATGACACTTTATCTGCTTTGGGATCCTTCGGGGTCGATCCCGGAAATCGTTTCAGGGCAGAGTTTGGTGCATACTTAAAGATGGCTTATATAAAAAAATCACTCTTTAAGAATGTTGATTTTAATACTAGGCTTGATCTGTTTAGCAATTATCTTAAAAATCCTCAGAATGTTGATGTAAACTGGGATGTTAAATTTGACATGAAAATAAATGATTTTCTCTCCGCAAATCTGGGAACCACACTAAAATACGACGATGATACCAAATTCAGGGATGAGAGCGGCCTTATACGCGGTGCAAGGGTTCAGTTCAGGCAATTTTTAGGTGTTGGGCTCTCAGTAAAATTTTAATAATTTAAACTCAGGTATAATGATTGATTTATCTACAAACTATTTAGGACTCCTGCTTAAAAATCCGATTATTGTAGGAAGTTGCGGACTCACAGATTCAGTCGGAAAGATTATTAACCTCGAAGCAATGGGTGCCGGGGCTGTTGTTCTGAAATCGCTTTTTGAGGAAGAGATAATCTACGAAATGGAAGAGACCATTCATACAATGACCAACCGGCATTTTGTGTTTCCGGAGACAATGGACTATCTCGAAACAGTCTTTAAAGAGGATATTCTTACAAATTACATAGAACTTATTTCCGACGCCAAAAAAGCTGTTAGTATTCCTGTAATTGCCAGTATCAACTGCGTTAGTTCACAAAAATGGACCTATATTGCTGAAGAAATCGAAAAAGCCGGAGCAGACGCACTTGAGCTGAACCTGTTCTTTCTTCCTTCCGATATCCAACGCGGAGAGAAGGAAATTACGGAAATTACATTGGAAATAATTTCAAAGGTAAAGAGGAGTGTCAGAATTCCTGTTGCCCTGAAAATAGGTGCGTTTCAGTCTAATATGATCCGGTATGCAGAGCTTATTGATCAGGCAGGAATCGAAGGAATAGTCATGTTCAACAGATCCTGGCTGCCCGATATCGACATTAATCATCTGGTAGCATCATCGGGGTTTGTCCTTAGCTCACCATCAGATTTGGGGAACACCCTGCGTTGGGTATCAATTATGTCAGGCAGGGTTAATTGTGATATTGCTGCGTCTACCGGTGTTCATGATGCCAATGGACTGATAAAAATCTTATTGGCAGGCGCTCATGCATGCCAGGTCGTTTCAACTCTGTATATTAATGATATATCCCATATTGGTATAATGATCGAAGAATTGTCCAAATGGATGTTTCTGCACGAGTTTAAATCAATCGGTGAATTCAGAGGGCGGTTATGCCAGGCCAACAGCGGGAATCCGGCTGCGTGGGAGAGGGTGCAGTTTATGAAGCACTTCCGTAATTTTATATAGATTTACCTCGTCATTTTTGGATCCGGCAGGTTCAGATAAGAGGCTATTGCGCCAGAAACCTGTAGCTAATTGTACCTTTTTGTTTTTCGGGTGCAGCCGGATCTTCATTGAACACTGTTTTCTCTGCAGCCTGCCTGGCGTATGCAAAAATGTTAAGATCAGTTATCAGTGGATTAGGACGCGGATCCGCACCCACTACACCTCCATAACGATCAACAACAATATCTACAATGACTTCTCCACCCCCTTCGGCCAGATATACAGGGATGGGCAGCCTTATATGATAACGGTCTCCTAAAGAATAATGAATATTGGATTTACCTTTGAAATTCGATTGTTTTACCTCTTCACGGGTTTTACCCTCAGTATTGTCGACCGGCATCTTAATATCTCCGATTTCAGGGATTTTGCGCGCCAGGGTTTTATTGACGTCATTCACTAATTTCCTCGCTGCAGCAATTTCATTATTGTATGCTTTATCGAAAAAAGGATCTTTCGGCTGCAATGTTGAACTGGCTGAACTTTTCGATGCATCATTAACGGCCTGATTAGATACTGACATTTGCTGAAACAGGGATGCCATTTCCGGTTTTTCATTTTTCCCTTTTTCAGGAGCAGGAGGTTTGATTTCAGCTGCATTAAAATCTACAATAATTTCCTTTTCAATTGAGTGTTCGTTTATCTTCAAACCAGACAATAAAAGGATAATCAATATAATGATGTGAAAAACCAGCGTACCTATCACGCCGTAAATGTTTTGTTTGTATATATCTTTAACCTTTCCCATTTTCTTTTGTCAAAAATAATCAATTTATATTGCTCCTTTTATCTCTTTTTGTATAAACTTTGCGCGTCATTGCCTGTTCCTGTGAAAGTGGACTAACTTTGAATAAAGAAAATTGATATAATGAAAGTTTGTATTGCTGAAAAGCCAGGTGTAGCTAAGGAAATTGCGGCAGTCATCGGGGCTGGCAGACGAATGGACGGTTATTTTGAAGGCAATGGTTTTCAGGTAACCTGGACTTTTGGACATCTTTGCACACTGAAGGAACCTCATGACTACTCCGATAAATGGAAAATCTGGGATATGCGGATGCTTCCAATGTTGCCCAAAAGGTTTGGAATCAAACTGATAAACGATAAAGGAGTAAAGAAACAGTTTGAAATAATTGGAAAACTGCTGGAAAGGGCCGAAGAGGTAATTAATTGCGGGGATGCCGGACAGGAAGGGGAGCTTATTCAGCGGTGGGTTCTGTCAAAAGCTGGTAATAACAAACCATTGAAGAGATTGTGGATATCGTCGCTGACTGAGGAGGCAATTAAAGATGGTTTCGACCACTTACATGACGGGCATGAATTTGATAATCTTTATGCTGCTGGGAGTGCCAGGGCTATTGGTGATTGGCTGCTTGGAATGAATGCTACGCGACTGTACACTCTAAAATATGGCAGGAACAGGCAGGTACTCTCGATAGGAAGGGTCCAAACCCCGGCCCTCTCAATAATCGTGGCACGTCAACTCGAGATAAATGGTTTTAAACCAGAGCAATATTGGGAACTGAAAACTAAATACCGTGATACAGTATTTGGAGCCTTCACAGGACGATTTGTGTCCAAAGAGGATGCGCTGGTAACGCTTTCAGAGATTACAGGCCATGAATTTTATATTATTTCCTATGAAACCAAAACGGGTTATGAGACTCCTCCGAGACTTTTTGACCTTACTTCATTACAGGTGGATTGTAACCGGATATTTGGTTTTACTGCGGAACATACTTTGCGCCTGATTCAGAGTTTATACGAGAAAAAACTCACTACCTATCCGCGTGTCGATACTACCTATCTTTCAGAGGATATTTATCCCAAAGTCCCGGGAATACTTTCGAAATTAACTCCTTATCAGGAATTTGTAAAACCATTACTTACTGCAGGTATCAGGAAGTCATCAAAGATTTTTGATGATAAAAAAATCACCGACCATCATGCCATAATTCCGACAGGAATGCTTTCTGATTCCATAACTCCGGAGGAGAGGAAGGTCTATGAAATGGTTGTACGAAGGTTTATCGGGGCATTCTATGCTGATTGCAAAGTGGCTATGATTACAGTGCTGGGTGATGTGAATAAGGTTGAATTTAAAGCCTCTGGTAAACAGATTCTTGAACCTGGCTGGCGTCTGGTCTGTAAAGTGGACGATGAGAAGGTTCCGGCAGAGGAGAAGCTGCTTCCAGTATTCAATAAAGGTGAACATGGTCAACATGAGCCGGAGGTGACACAAAAGATGACCCAACCTCCTAAATATTATACTGAGGCAACTTTGTTGCGGGCGATGGAAACTGCAGGCAAAAGTGTCGATGATGAAGAACTGCGTGAAGTGCTCAAGCAGAATGGCATTGGCCGGCCTTCCACGAGAGCTGGTATCATCGAAACACTTTTCAGGCGCAAGTACATTTATCGCGACAATAAAAAGATAGTTGCTAATCCAACAGGGATTGAATTAATAGGCACAATCGAAAATGAATTACTAAAATCGGCCGCATTAACAGGGATATGGGAAAAAAAACTTAGAGAAATAGAAGCAGGCCGATATAAAATATCAACTTTTATGGCTGAACTGAAGGAAATGGTCTCAGAAATTGTACAACAGGTGAAGCAATCAGCAGGGAATGAATTTAAAGTCATTGAACCGGACGATAAAATGATTATTGAAAATGCAGGAAAGTCTGAGAATAACAGCAAATCCATACCCTCTAAAGGAGAACCTGAAAAAATTATCTGTCCTAAATGTAAAAAAGGCTTGATTATTAAGGGAAATAAGGCCTGGGGTTGTGCCAGATTCCTTGATGGGTGTCATTTACGTGTTCCTTTTGTTTTCATGGGAAAAGTTTTGTCAGTCAGCCATATGGAACAATTGATCCGAAAAGGGAAAACACGCAGTATCAATGGGTTTACCGATGGAACTGAAGTAAAAAGAAACGGTAAACTCCTGTTTGATAAAGAGTTCAATATTATTTTGGAATAAAAACAGTAGATGCTTAAATATTGCTTTGCGATGCTTTGGAACCTCCTCCAAAAAGTATTCCTGTACCCAGTACGAATCCAAAGTTATACCATCCTCCGTTATTATTTATTGCATACATAGCAATATTATCACTAAAAAGACTGCCAATAAAACTAATTGGAGCAATTATACCGTGCCATAATCCTGACCAAAATCCATATGGTTTATTGACAAGACAATTCCGGACATGAGATACTTCTGCACATGAAGATAAAAGAAGGCAGCTAACTGCAGCTAAAAGCAAAGAAGTAGTTAAAATGTAAGTCGACGTTTTACGATTCATAATTAAGTTTTTATCAGTGAAATTATAATGTCTCCGAATGCAAAGCTAAGAACCATGAACATTTATTTATCAATAAAAATATCCTTTCTCATTTTGGGAATTGCGTTTACCGATGTTGCTTCATTGTAGAGTGTCTCAACTGCTTTCCGTCCTTCGGGACCAAGTTCGCGTGTAAACTCGTTAACATACAGTTTTATATGGCTTTCCATGACGGCATCGTCCATTGTCTGGGAGTGGCGTTTCACAAATGGGTACGAGGCATTAGGATTTTCCAATGCAAATTCAACACTTCGTTTCATGATCCGGTCTACTTTTTGCTGAATAGCGGTGGTGAATTTCCGGTTTATGGCAATCGCCCCCAGGGGGATGGCCATCCCGGTTTTTGTCTCCCAGAATTCTCCAAGGTCTGCGACCTTAATAAGCCCCTTTTTTTGATAAGTAAAACGGTTCTCATGAATAATCAGCCCGGCATCCATTTCACCGGATAAGACAACCTCTTCAATATCAGAAAATAGATACTCTTTTCTACTTATGTGGTTAGGGAAGGCGATGCTCAGCATGAGGTTGGCAGTGGTATATCTTCCGGGAACAGCAATTTTCAGATTGTTGATTTCGTCAGGGTATATTTTATATTTACTTATCAGGAGTGGGCCGTTTTTAAAACCAAGGGCACTCCCGCCATTTAAAAGCAAATAAGATTCAGCGCTATATGCATAAGCATGGTAGCTTATCTTTGTAATGTCGATCTCAGCAGCAAAGGCTTTCCGGTTCAGCTCTTCAACATCGGCCATAATAATGTCGAATCCGATTCCTTCGGTATCAATACGTCTATGCACCATGGCATCAAAAATATAAGTGTCATTTGGACAGGTAGAGAATCCAAGAGTCAGTCGCATAAAGGTTTTATTGATTTTGTTTTCAAGGGTAATCAATAACGGTTAATATTTTAGCCGGCCGCCAGCAGCCAAAAGCCAGTTGCTAACAGGATCATTAATCAGGAAATTTGTTTTACGGTGGCAAATTTGCGTAGAAATCTGAAAAGTTCATCAGTGAGGTTTTCAATGGCACAAGGGATATCCCATTTTTCGGTATCACGAATATCGACATAATTTGAAATTGCCCTGATTTCAAGAAAGGGAATTTTCTCCATCAGACAAACATAGAATACTGCACCTCCTTCCATTGATTCAATATCAGGATCAAATTCCCGTTTAACCCTGTCGATACTCACCGCTGATCCATGGCTGATATTGCCGGTAATTCCACGAACGGCAGCCAGCTCAAGGTTTTCATACCAATGTGGGTTAATCATCCTTCCCCCATGAAAAGGAAACTCATCCGGATCAGCAAAACCAGCTTCAAAGACTGTTTTAATACGGTCAGAATCTTCTATCCCAAAGTCACAGAATTGTTCGCTCTTTACATTGACCACTGTACCGATTGAGATCTCGTCCCTGAAACTTCCTGCAATCCCGGCATTTATGACCAGGTCATAATTACTTAACTTAAGTGCTTTTGTGAGAAAAAAAGTCGTAAATATCGTGCCCAATCCAGTAATAATTAAATCAATTTCAATATTCCGCCATTTGTAATTGAAAACAGGGCCCCTGTTGTTAGGCGCCTCTTCAAGATTTTCAAAAAACTGATATAATTCAAAACATGTTGCGCCCACAAATAGGATTTTCATCACAAAAACTTAAATATATTTATAAATACAAAAGTATAATAACGTTTCGTTAAACAATCAACCTTCATATATACATTCATACTCTATTTTTTAAAAAAAGTTAATAAAATTTGTGCATTTGTTTGTCCGTTTACAAAAAAAAAATGAAATATTGGAAAATGCAATGTCTTTCGAAGTTTAAATGAAGTTTCAGAAGCGACTTTTTGTTATATTTAACCGGTATTGAACCTGGACCGGAATCTCACGGAATAAACTTTAGCAGGTGGTGATATGTTATGGTTATAATTAGATTAAAATTTAAAATATGAAATTTTCGCTGAACAGAAAAGATAACGCAGGTTATAGTAAGGTAGAGGTTTATCACGAAGAGAATATTTTAAAAATGGCTGAGCATTACAGGGCGATTTTGGAATTAATTGGTGAAGACGCTGATCGCGATGGATTGATAAAATCGCCTGTGAGAATTGCCAAATCAATGCAGTTTTTAACCCAGGGATATAATATGGATCCGGAGAAAATCCTTAGATCTGCTATGTTCAGGGAAGATTATCGCCAGATGGTTATTGTGAAGGATATTGAAATTTATTCGCTGTGCGAGCATCATCTGTTACCATTCTTCGGTAAGGCGTATGTGGCCTATATTCCTAATGGATATATTACCGGCCTGAGTAAGATTGCCCGTGTTGTTGAGGCTTATTCAAGAAGGTTGCAGGTTCAGGAACGTCTCACTACACAAATTAAGGAATGTATACAGAATACATTAAATCCGCTTGGTGTGGCCGTGGTAATCGAAGCAAAACACATGTGTATGAGTATGAGAGGAATAGAAAAGCAAAATTCTGTTACTACTACTTCCGATTTTACCGGTGCGTTTCAAAAAGAGGCTACCCGTCAGGAATTTATAAAACTTATAAGCTCCGATTTATCGTAAAAACAGAAAAATCAGCACTTGACTTTGCATCCGAAATAAGGAAGGTGCATGTATTTAAATTTGCACGCATGAAGAATTTTGTACATTTGCGGTCGAATTTAAAGAATCTGTTTATGAAGGCATATATTTTTCCGGGCCAGGGCGCCCAATTTCCAGGGATGGGTAAAGACCTGTACGACAATTCGTCAATGGCCCGTGACCTGTTTGAGAAGGCAAACGAAATTCTGGGATTCCGCATAACTGATCTGATGTTCTTTGGAACGGAAGAAGATCTTAGACAAACGAAAGTAACACAACCGGCAATATTTCTCCATTCAGTTCTCCTTGCAAAGACAATGGGTAATAATTTTAAACCTGAGATGGTTGCAGGACATTCTCTTGGTGAGTTCTCAGCACTGGTTGCAAACGGATCCTTATCATTTGAAGATGGGCTTGTATTGGTTTCGAAACGCGCTATAGCTATGCAAAAAGCCTGTGAAGCAGGACCATCCACAATGGCTGCTATTGTAGGCCTTGATGATGAAATTATTGAAGGAATTTGCCTTGCAATCGATGAGATTGTGGTTCCTGCTAATTATAATTGTCCGGGGCAGCTTGTGATTTCCGGTTCGGTTGAGGGAATTAATACCGCAATAGCAAAACTGACGGCGGCAGGTGCAAAAAGGGCTTTAAAACTAAGCGTGGGAGGTGCATTCCATTCTCCGCTTATGGAACCTGCAAGGGCTGAACTGGCTGAAGCTATTAACTCCACATATTTCAGGGTTCCGGTTTGTCCGGTTTACCAGAATGTAACAGCCAGGGCAGTATCAGATCATGGGATGATAAAGGAAAACCTTATCGCTCAACTAACTGCTCCTGTTCGATGGTCACAAACAGTAACAAATATGATTGCTGATGGTTGTACTTCATTTACCGAGGTTGGTCCCGGACAGGTTTTGCAGGGGCTTGTTAAGAAGATCAACCGGACGGTATTAACTGAAGGGATCAATTCTTATCAGGGTTAAAATGTGTCCTGTCATTAAATGAAAACCCGCATACCGGTATTTCAGGCAGGGGGGTTATATCTTTAATTCATTTGTCTCAACAATTCATTATTTTTGTCCAGGACATACATTGCCTGAATAATTCACAAACTTTGTGAGTCCTTTGTGTCCTGGTGTCATTTAGTGGTAAGAATAATTTTTGCCACTAAGGCACAAAGACTCTAATTTTCACTAAGTTAAAAATATTTATGAATTATTCAGGATATAACTGGTTTGTGCGCTGAAGCATATAGTCGGGCTACCAATCTGACAATTTAATAAATCAATCGAATGCATTCATATTTAAAAAGTACGTTGGGTTTTGCAGTTTTGGGGACTATTTCAGTATCCGTAAATGGGAAAGACCCTGTATACCCCAATGTTGTATTCGTTTTGGCTGACGAATGGCGGGCACAAGATATTGGCTATAACGGGAATAAAGATGTGCATACCCCAAATCTGGACCGGCTTGCCGGTGAAGCGGTTAATTTTACAAATACAATATCCTGTTGTCCGGTTTGTTGTCCATACCGCAGCAGTTTGTTAACAGGTCAGTATCCGTTAACAACAGGAGTTTTCGTGAACGACGTTCAGTTAAATCCCCAATCTGCTACGCTGGGGAAAGTGTTCAAAGAGGCTGGTTATCAGACTGCATATATTGGGAAATGGCACCTTGACGGCCATGGACGGAATTCGTTTATTCCAGTCGGACGACGTCAGGGATTTGAGTACTGGAAGGTATTGGAATGTACCCATGACTATAACAACTCATTATACTGGGGGAATGATGATAAAAAGGCAAAATGGGAGGGATATGATGCATTTGCCCAAACTTCCGATGCTGTTAACTGGATCAGGGAAACAAAACAAAAAGGTAAGCCCTTTTTTTTGATTCTTTCATGGGGCCCACCACATACCCCTTTTGAAACCTCACCTGAAGCATTTCAAAAACTCTATCGTGGAAAGTCACTAAAATTGCGTCAGAATGTTCCGGAAGAGCTAAAAGAGAAGGCCATAGCAGACCTGATCGGATATTGGGGCCATATCTCTGCTTTAGACAGCTGTATCGGTGTGTTGCAGCAGTCATTGATAGACAATGGACTGGATGCCAACACCATTTTTATTTTCACTTCTGATCATGGAGCAATGGTTCGCTCTCATGGATTTGTGAATAAACAAAGGCCTTATGAAGAATCTATAAATGTTCCGCTGCTCATCCGCTATCCTGCTATGTTTGGTAATAAAGGAAAGAAGAATGACATGCTGATAAATACTCCTGATTTAATGCCTACACTTCTGGGGCTTTGTGGCTTGCCAATTCCACAGACTGTTGAGGGTGATGACCGGTCTAAAGTTATGAACAGTATGACTAAAGATACAACGGATGCCGTTCTGATAGCTTCATACCAGCCATTTGGCCAATATACACCGGAACTGGGAGGTAAAGAATACCGTGGGGTGAGAACAAAACAATATACTTACGTGAAAGATTTGTCAGGCCCCTGGTTATTGTTTGATAACCTGAAAGATCCATTTCAGCTCAAAAATCTTGTGAAAGATCAGAAGTCGCTGAAAATCAGGGAAAAACTTGAATTAAAACTCGCCCGCTTATTGAAAAAAACCAACGATAAATTTCTGCCTGGTCAGGAATACATTAGAAAGTGGGGTTATGTGACCGATAAAACGGGAACGGTTCCTTTTGTAAAAATAAATTATCAGGGTTTGCCAATAGAGTAGGGAATGTCACATATAAATATGCTGAAACTGGATCAGGAATAAAAATACTGTCGGGGAAAAGGCAATAGTCCCGGGTAATTATCTCCCACGGGACTGTCTCTCGCCAAAACTTAGTGCTTATTTAATGTATCCCTTCCCATAATGCGTTGTAAGAACTATATAAGAAGCAATTATTATTATCCAGATTATCCAGATGAAACCACTAATTTTCAGAAGTTTTTTTGCAAAAGGGCTATCAGTCTGATTCCAGATTAGGAAGCCAAGTATGCCGGCAATAATGCCATAAGGACCGGTTAATATGCCCGAAACAATAACGACTGTTTGCCAGGTTTTTTGAGGGAAACTCCTTAGAAAATTAAGAAGGCTGTTAAAATTTTCAGATGTCTTTTCATATCTCTTTTCCATTGGCATTTCGCAGCCACACTTATTGCAAAAGCGTACACCGGCATTTATTTGATTACCACATTTGGGGCAGTACATTGAATGGATTTTATTTAGTTTACTTTAGTTTATTCCCGCAACTTTGACAAAAAATGTCTTCTTCCTTAGAAGGGTACCCACACTTTGAACACTTATTTTTATTGTCTGACAATGATGCTTTGGTGCTGGCATTCTCATCTGGTTTGCTTAATTCAAATATTATATAATAGCCGTCTACGGGCGTGTACAGAAATAGTGTAATTATAAGAATGAACAATCTGAAAAGAAAAAGAAACATAGATTTTATCTTATGTAAATTTAAAGCATTTATGGAATTGTATTACTGGAAGCTTCAATTTTTTATATGTTATACAACATATTTACTTTCTTCAATTTTCATTTGCTGATCCCGCTGGCGCGGATTTTTATATGAGCCGCATTCTTACTGTCATTTTTGAAGATTTCGTATGATTTATAGCAGTCATTGATTTTAGCCTGCCTGCAAACTGATCGGAATACATCTGCTTATCTTCAATTAAATTATTATCATTAAGTTTGTATTTTAAAAATTATGTTATTATGAAGAATTCATTTCTATTGTTGCTAGTGTGTATTAATCTGACGTTGTTTGCTCAGTGGTCAAAAATGCCTGGTGGTGGAAAAGATATTAGTGTGGGTGCCGATGGTTCAGTCTGGTTAACTGGCGGCACAAAAGTTGGAAATGCCGATGATTATTCAATATTTAAATGGAATGGTTCAAATTGGTCACAGGTTGATGGCGGTGCAGTCGCAATAGCTGTTTGTAAAAACGGAATACCATACGTTATTAATTCTAAAGGAGAAATTTATCATAAATAATTTTTATTGCCAGCCCGATCTTCTTGAATATCTTACAATATAAGGTGTCTGTCCGGAAAATACATTGAGATGACATGCTGGATCTTTGCATTTAAAAATTCAAAAAACTCTATATATTAATTTGGAAGTGTAAAGTAAATTTGATTTTCTTTACACAATAGACTATCTTTGTATAGAAAATTTAAAAATCTATACAAAATGAGACTTCCGGTAAAATGGGAACTAAAAGAGTTGCCCTTGGAAATTGATTTGGAGACAAGGCGAATTTTAAGAAGCCTGCCGTCAGCTCATGCTGCCCTGGCCGAATTGAAAGGAATAGCTTCAACAATACCGAACCGGAATATTTTAATAAACACTCTTGGATTGCAGGAAGCTATGGACAGTTCGGCAATTGAAAATATTATCATAACCCATGATGATTTATACAAATCGGAATTGAATTCAGATGCTTTTAAATCGGTAAATGCAAAAGAGGTTCAAAATTATATTTCTGCTCTAAAAAAAGGAAACGAATTGACTTCTCAAAGCGGATTACTGACCAACAGGATAATTTTGCAGATTCAGGAAGTTTTGGAGGATAATACAGCCGGATTCCGGAAACTGCCAGGAACGGTACTGAAAAATGTGGCAACAGGTGAGACAATTTACACTCCGCCCCAGGATTATAATGATATAATTCGCCTGATGGCAAATCTTGAGAATTTTATAAATGATCCGAAACTTTGTGACTACGACCCTTTAATTAAAATGGCAATCATACATTTTCAATTCGAAAGTATACATCCTTTTTATGATGGCAATGGCAGGACCGGCAGGATAATTAATATTCTTTATCTGATCCTTGAAAAACTTCAGACATTACCAATTTTATATTTAAGCAGTTATATAATTAAGCACAAATCTGATTATTACCGGTTGCTGCAGGAAGTGAGGGAGAAAAATTCATGGGAGGAGTGGGTTTTGTTTATGATCAATGGAGTAGGGGAGACCTCCAGGGAAACAATCGATCTGATCATTAAGATCCGTGAACTCATGATGACTTATAAGTTCAGGTTACGTGACAATTATAAGTTTTACAGTCAGGATTTATTGAATAATTTGTTCAAACACCCGTACACAAAAATAGAATTCGTTGTAAATGACCTGAATGTATCCCGGCTCACTGCTGCGAACTATTTGAATAAATTGGCTGAGGATGGCTTGTTAAAGAAAGAGAAACTTGGAACCGGGAATTATTACATAAATGAGCCTTTGTTTGAATTATTATCCAAACGATAGGAAAATACTCGCAGAGACGTGATAAATCGCGTCTCTGCCTATCCGGAATCTTTTTTGGCCATCCGGATTATCAACCAATATTGCGAGTTTAAAAAGTTCGTTTTAACAGGATTGAGAATCCCGGGTCTGAGAAGTGCAGATTGCAAATCAGGCGAGAGTTCGGGTAAAGCCGGGAAGTAAATGGATATGCTGGATAGAAATGAACCTTTCGGGCGATTATACCGGGCATTACCCGGAATACAATGAAATAAACAAAAAAACCGATAACTATGGAACAGGACAACCAGCTTTGGTTTACAAGGCTTATATTGAGGCAGTGGAGGGCAATATTGTTGTCACGGAAATTGTTGGCATGAGTGTTCTGAATAAGGAAGAAGAGATAATCCAGCCTTTAGAAGATTTTACAACTGCAAAGGATGTTTTTGAAGAGATAACCATTGTAGTGTTAAAACCTAAACCTAAAGTTTGTAAAACAATTTTTTATGATTGGAAGCTTTGCCGCGGCCCCTGCTTATCATTAAAAGAATTAATTTAGTACCCTCTGGTGATTCTTTCTAATAAATTAGATTATTAACATAAAAAAGAACAATTTGAAAACAAACAACTTACTCCGAAGGGATTTTATTAAAGATACAGCGGCCGCTTCTGCCGGTATCATGATCTTGCCCCACCACATCTTAAATGGGAAAGGCTATATCCCGCCAGGTGATAAAATTAACATAGAAAATGTAGGTGCCGGAAGCCAGGCGCATGATATTAGGAAGCGACTCTCTTTTTTAAACAAACCGTATCCGGTGATAGCCGGAATTATATGCGGGCAAACACCTCAGGAATTGATAGCGGCAGCCAGGAATTCCGAATCTGAGGGTGCCGAAGGTATAACAATTGACCTTTACGACTTAAAACCTGAATTCAGGAATTCCGAATCATTTAAAAGCATTATCAATTCGGTTAATTTACCATTCATGTTCTATTTCTACCGTGGAGACAAGTGGAAAAAATCAAGCGAGGACGACCGGCAGGAGGTGCTACTTGCTGCTGCAGAAGCGGGGGCATCTATGATTGATGTAATGGGAGATTTATATGACCCGTCACCGAAGGAAATAACTTATAATCAAAACGCCATCGACAATCAAAAGCGCCTTATTGATAAAATTCACAGTAAAGGTGCAGATGTTGTGATATCCTCACATACGGGATGTTTCCTTACAACTGAAGAGGTAATAAAACATATGCTTGAACTCGGATCGCGTGGTCCGGAAGTTGTGAAGATAGTCACGGCAATCAACACGGAAGAAGAACTTGCTGAAGCGTTACATACGACAATTGCTTTGAATAGTGAACTGAAAACGCCGTTTATTCATCTTTGTAATGGAAAATATAGCCGTCCGCACCGTTTTATGTCACCGGTTCTAGGCACATCGATCCTGTTTGCAGTCCCTTATTATTCTGAGCGTTATCCGGGTCTGACACAGCCGACGATAAAATCGATGAAGGCAGTACTGGACAATATCAACTGGAATATAAATGACATTGAGTAATTGGATATGCAACAAAAAGATGGACGCCAGGATAAGCAACACAGCTAATTATGCCTAAAAGACAAGTGATGAAACTTTGATAGAAACGAATTCAAAAGATCGATCTTTATGAGAATTATTATCACCATTATTCGTGTGGCCATCGGTTGGCATTTCCTGTATGAAGGATGTATAAAACACTTTGCCGATAACTGGTCTGCAGAATCTTTTTTGAACAATAGCCAAAGTTTCCTTTCGGGGTTCTATTATTGGTTGGCAGCTTCTCCCGAACGGCTTACTGTAATCGATTTCCTTAATGTGTGGGGGTTGGTCCTGATCGGGTTGGCATTATTCCTCGGGGTGCTGGTCCGTTGGGCATCCCTTGCCGGGGCTTTGCTGCTTGCCTTGTACTATTTTGCGTATCCGCCTTTCGGCGCTTCTTTGCTCACAAGCAACGGATCGGTGTATATCATTAACCAACTGTTTATTGAAGCGGCAATACTTATCTTTCTTTTTTGTAACAAGGAAAGGGGCTATGGACTGGATAACGCTGTTCGTTTATTACGAGGGAAGAAATACGGGCTGGATCATGCAGTTCGTTTCTTGAGGGGAATAAGAAAGGAACCGGCAACTGTTTCGGTAGAGGAGCCCACAAATGTTAACAAACGGCGCGAAATATTGAAAAATCTGGCCGTCCTGCCTGTTTTGGGTTTAACGGGATGGAGTGCTGGCCGAAGTTCAGATTCCTACAGTATGGATGCCGTATCGGGGGCAACTATACAAGTCAATCGGGTGGCGCTAAGCGAACTGAAAGGCAAACTGCCTAAGGGAAAGCTTGGCAATCACGAATTAAGCCGGTTAATCATGGGCGGAAATCTGTTTGATGGGACTGCTCATGCACGAGATCTGCTTTATGTCAGTTCGCTCTTCAAATCCTACAACTCTGAAAGGAAAATCTTTGAAACGCTGATGTTATGTGAACAGGCTGGAATTAATTGCATCGCCATTAGCGACTGGGTTGTTCATTCAAAAATAATGAATAAATACAAAAAACTAACTGGCAGTAAAATCAAAGTAATTAATTATTTCATGTTCAGTGAAGATAGTGAAAAAAATGACGAGGGATTAAAAAAAGCTATTGATTTAGGTGTAGACATTATTCAGGTGCATGGCACACTGGGCGACAGAATGGTTCTGAACAACCGCATAGAAGTGATTGACGATTTTTTAAATCTCATACGTCACAATGGTGTTGTGGCTGGATTGGCAGCACATACCATTGATGCCCTGATCACCTGCGAGCAAAACGGTATTATTCCCGACTATTACATGAAAACGTTACACCACGATAATTATTGGTCGGCACATCCGAGGGAAAACCGTAAGGCGTTCGAAATGTCAATGGCTGACAGGCTTAAAAGCGATCACAATATGTGGCACGATAACCTTTTCGATACTTTCCCCGATCGGACCGTTGAATTTATCAACCGTACAAAGGTTCCGGTGATAGGATTCAAGGTTCTTGCCGGAGGAGCTATCCATCCCAAAGACGGTTTCAAATATGCGTTCGAAAACGGCGCAGATTTCGTCTGTGCAGGAATGTTTGACTTTCAGGTGGTAGACGACGTAAATATTTGTATTGATACATTAAATAACCTGAAAAACAGAAAACGAGAGTGGTATGCTTAATATCTTTTCAAATAAACCAAATTTTCTGATCTTATAATTTTATAGACTAAAGTTTTAACCCAAGAAATGAAAAATCCGTATAGCTATGAGCACGATTATCTGACGCAGGAAGTTGTTCCGGCTGCTGCCGGTTCTTATTAGATTCAGCATTAGTCCTCTAATTTAGAGATTGATCCTGCGGTCGTAACCTGCCATATCTTTTGATTTTTGGCTAAGTTACGGGAGGGATAGGGAGAGGGAAAGGACAGAATTTTGATAGTACACAGAGTCTGAAAAAATATAGTCTCCCTTTGATATCTTAACATTATGAAAAATGATATAGATTTACGAATATATAATGCGAAACTATGTTTAGCATAGACAGAAGAAATGCAAGGCAACTGGGAATCATTGTTCCGTGTATAAACAGGTTGAAAACAAGCAGAAGAGATACTATGCACAGAATAATTAGCATATTGTTTTTTTACAAAAAACTGATTTTGCCCTCTTTCAGTATGGCAGTGGCATTGGCCTTTCTTGAATGGCTTTTGACAGGAAAGTTTTCATGGACTTCAGTTGGAATCTACTATATTTTGATGTCAATGTTCTTCCATTATTATTTTTATGAGAAAATAAATCCGGGTGAATATTACTTTTACTATAACATGGGACTTAGTAAATTCATTCTTTGGGGATCCAGTTTGTTCCTGAGCCTGATAATCGTATTAATTGTAATGATCGTATGGTTAATATGCAAGTTGATAGTATTATAAAGAGTTTTGGCACAAGGCAGGTGTTGACAGATATTTTTTTCTCATGCGGTCAGGGTGAAATTCTTGGAATATTAGGCCGGAATGGTGCCGGTAAATCAACTTTGTTAAAGATCATATTTGGTTCTTTATCTGCAGACCAAAAATTTGTTAAAATTGGATACAAAATCATCAATGGAATATTAGATAGTCGAAACTTAATAAAATATTTACCTCAGAATCATTTTTTGCCAAATCATATTAAGGTAACCACTATTATTTCTTTGTTTTGTGACAAGGGAAACGCATTATTAATAAAAGGCAATGACCTGATAAAACCAATGCTTGGTAAAAAATGTAATCAACTATCTGGTGGAGAAAAGCGGCTTTTAGAGATTTTATTAATTGTACATTCAAATGCCAGATACATCCTGATTGATGAACCATTTAATGGAATCGCTCCGATTTATAAGGAGGAAATTAAAAACCTGATTAAAGAACAATCAAAAAACAAAGGATTTATAATAACTGACCACGATTACCGAAATATTTTAGATACAGCGACAAGGATAATATTAATTTATGATGGAGGAACAAAAGAAATAAAACATATTGATGAACTTAAATATTGGGGTTATATACCTGATACAACATAAAAACTGCCAGCTTACAGGGCGCTTTTACTGCCATCGGCGTTCATCAGAATTTGTACAAAAGCGCAACCAAACTTCAGATAATCGCGTAGGGCTTTGGCCATAAATTTGCGCACCTGCCTGGAATTTGCAAAAGTTACAAGCGACTTATCTTTTACTTTTTCGAGTACCTCGTTTCCCTGCTCATCATAATCCTGCACTTTACATGCAAATATTCCCTGCCCAATGGTGAAGTTACGTGTAAACTTCAGTCCGGTATTCAGTACTCCAACGCTGTTGATGATAGCATCGGCCCTGGTAGGAAAGTCGTTGGCGCCTGCCCATGCGGACATTTTGATATTTCCGCACATGAAATAATTTTCGTAAAAATCTTTTGGCTGTGCGGTTTTTTTAAGTTTCTCCGCAGGCGCGCCCGATGTGTTTGCGTGATAACTTTTCCCGTAAGCCAGCAAAGGGATGCCTTGTTTGTTGAATAGGATATCTGCCATAATAGTTGTTTTATGGGGCGAGAAGGGGGGATAATATAGGACGATCACGCAGGATCGTCCCAACAGATTACCCCTACATGCGTACTTTTTTATTGTTCCATTCTATGATTCCGTCGATATGTACAGGGGTTACATGTCCGGTTGCTTCGTTCAGTGCATCAACCGGCAGGATTCCACGCATACGGTTGTCTTTCGCGTTGAAGGGAAGTCCGCCGGCCACGGCATGGATGACCAAAACGAAAAAATTCAAAGTGGTTTTCAGCTTTATTTGCAGGCTCGAATAGGTTACAGATTAGAGCTGTTTGAAAAACGATTCTTTTTAGAACCTTCAATTAGTTTTAATTATTGGCCAATCAATACTAATTTCCCAAATAAATTTTTAGAAAAGGAGAATAATTGGCCTAATTATTTTCTTTTTGAACCACATCTAAATTTTGGAATAAACTTCTAAATTTGTACGTATTTTAACAATTTGATTATGAAAAAACTAGACATTAAAGCAAGATTATCCACCTTATGGATTGTAGTATTGATAAATATGATATTTGCCGATATTTTTTCAATAATGGTTGAGCTGGTAAATGGTAATATGTTAAATATTCCGGGCGATGTTAAAACTATTATGGCAATAGCAGCCTTTGTGACAAACATTCCAATTTTGATGATTTACTGTAAGCATTCGGCCTGGTACATATTGCGTTTAGTATGACAGCCCCCTACCTTTGTTCAAAAAAGCAAAGATGAAAGTTAGAAGAACATTAACAGACGCTGCCTCCATGATGGAACAACGTCAATCA